>ERZ827496.3034-NODE-3034-length-15303-cov-16.391592_pt1 | contig 15303 bp, 15 predicted proteins | sample MGYA00519769_ERZ827496 | MGnify/ENA primary metagenome ERZ827496 (study PRJEB31778, sample SAMEA3449327) | human gut metagenome | biome: human gut; feature: human-associated habitat; material: faeces | place: United Kingdom | collected 2010/2012 ...
CTTTGTCAATGACGGACAACTGTCTATTTTCTAATTTTATATCGAACTCACGTTATTTAGGATTTTCATTATGAGCTAATACACATGCATGGCCACCTGTTACTATATCTTCGTCACCTAACCAAACAACAGCTTTACACACATCTTCTATATTTTCACTTGTACATGCTATAATAAGATTACCTTTTTTTACTTTAGTCAATTTCTGAGCTAACTCATGGGAGACAAAAGATTTTGTTACACTCGTTGAAGTTCCATAATATGTATATATTTGACCATAATGGATACAACCTATTCCCGCATCAGTAAAATCCTTTTTTTGAAGACCATTGCCTCTTACAAAGGTGCCAATTTCTCCCAACGTCATCCATTTCACTCTCTCATCATTCTCATCAAATGTGAGTAACTTATTTCGATAATACTCATATTGTTCCTTTCTCGCTTGCAGCTCCGCTTGCAGCTCCGCTGCATGCGATGTGAAGGCATCGAGAATACGAATTATTTCGTTTTGAACTTCAAGAGGAGGAAGAGGAATCTCTAGCTTCTTAAATTTCTTCATATCAACAGAAGCAAACCCAGAAACATTGGTATTATTTTTACACCATTCACCTACGATAAATAAATAGTAAAACAAATACTTTACACGTATTTGTTTTATCAACGATTTACGAATTTGTAAATTCGTAAATCGTTGATTCGCAAGCGAATCAACAATTATGAGCGCATGCTCACCTATGGTAGCAGTAGTAGCCATAATAAAAGAATTGGCTGGAAATAGCCTTCCACCTTTTACAGCTTCTTTAGTTATATGTTGAATAGAATCCGATAAAATCCTTCCATTTTGCCTTATATCTTCCATTCTGAACCAAGGAATATCTCCGTTATCCCAAAATCCTTGGTTAGCTTTGGAAGGTGTATAACCATTTTTCATTTCAAAAACTTCATCTATCCTTTTCCATTCTACCCCCTCCGGACAAAGTTCCCATATCAATTCCTGCAACTTACTCATAATTCATCCTCCACAATTTCTGAATTCTGACTTTCTTCCACCATCCTACGTTACCAGCGCAGTTAATTACCTGAAAACCAAGCAAATATTTTGCAACATCTAATTGTGAACGCAGTGAGTTCGCAATTGGATAAGAACCATAAGACTCAATTATATTTCCCTGCATCTCACTCATGCCTCATCCTCCTCCAATTCTGCCACAATCCGGTCGATTTCTGTACGCAATTCGTTTTCGCGTGCCACAATGCGACGGATACGTTCGTTCAGTTCCTTGATGTCGGTCTGCGGACGAGTGTCTTCTGCCTCCACGTAACTGCTGACAGACAGATTATAGTCGTTCTCTGCAATGGCCGCATTGTCTACCAAGGCAGAAAAATGCTGCACTTCCTTGCGGTCGATGTATTCATTCAGGATGTGACTGATATTATCGGGCGAAAGTTTGTTCTTGTTTCCCTCGTGCACAAACTCTGCACTGGCATCGATAAACAGGGTCTTGTTTTCTTTCTTGCTCTTTTTCAGCACAATAATGCAGGTGGCAATCGTCACGCCAAAGAACAAGTTGTCAGGAAGCTGAATCACCGTATCTACGTAGTTGTTATCAATCAAGTACTTGCGGATTTTCTGCTCGGCCCCACCCCGATACAGCACACCCGGGAACTCTACGATGGCCGCCGTGCCGTCGGTAGAAAGCCACGACAGCATGTGCATGGTGAAAGCCAGGTCGGCCTTGGTCTTGGGAGCCAGTACGCCCGCAGGTGCAAAACGCGGGTCATTAATCAGTACCGGATTGGAATCGCCCGCCCATTTGGTGGAATAAGGCGGGTTGGACACGATGGCATCGAAAGGCTCATCGTCCCAATGGTAAGGCTCGGTCAGCGTATCGCCGCAGTGGATGTCGAACTTCTCGTAATTGATGTCGTGCAGAAACATGTTGATGCGACACAGGTTGTAGGTCGTGATGTTGATTTCCTGTCCGAAGAACCCCGTACGCACATTTTCCTTGCCCAACACCTTAGCAAACTGCAACAGCAGGGAGCCTGAGCCGCAGGCTGGGTCGTACACCTTGTTCACTTCCTTCTTACCGACCACCGTAATGCGGGCCAGCAACTCGCTCACCTCCTGCGGTGTGAAGAACTCACCGCCCGACTTTCCGGCATTCCCGGCATACATGGTCATCAGAAACTCGTAGGCATCCCCGAAAACATCGATTTGGTTTTCCGAATAATCCCCCTTCAAGTCGAGCCCTCCGATGGTATTCAATATCTTGCAGAGGGTTTCGTTACGCTTGGGCACGGTGTTGCCCAGTTTGTTGCTGTTCACGTCGATGTCGTCGAAAAGCCCTTTCAAATCGTCTTCGCTGTCCGTTCCTTTGGCCGACGCTTCAATGTGGTCGAACACCGCCTCCAAGGTTTCGTTCAGGTTGGCATCGTTCTTGGCTTTTGCCCGTACGTTGCAGAACAATTCAGACGGCAAGATGAAAAAGCCCTTTTCCTGCACAATCATTTCCCGCGCATTCTCGGCTTCTTCATCAGGGAAAGTGGTATAGTCGAAATCTTCCATGCCAGCCTCACGCTGCAATTTGTTGATGTAGTTGGTGATGTTTTCCGAGATGAAACGGTAAAACAACATGCCCAGCACATATTGCTTGAAATCCCATCCGTCCACACTGTTCCGCAAATCTTCGGCTGTGGCCCATATTGTTTTGAATAACTCTTGCTTTTGTTGTGTACTTGTTGCCATAATTCTATTTTCAGTCTTTCCAACCTCACAATGAGGTCTATTGAACATTCTACAAAGTTACGCTTTTCCGCGAGAAGATGAAAAAACCTCCCGCCGAAGATACCCCATCCTCAAAGAATTTTCTACGTTTTCCGGCAGAGAAACGTACGTTTTCCTATCGGGAAACATACGGCTCCGCCACGGGAAACGTACGTTTTCGGGCAGGGAAACATAAAAAAGTGCCTGAAGTTTCCGCAAAAACCTCCAGGCACTTTCCGAACAAGTTCCTTACTTGTCTTCTATTTCTTGATTTTCCGTTTGTAAAGCTCCGCCCGCGCCAGAATCTCCCGCACGAACTCATACGTATCGCTGCCGCGGAGATAGCCGTTCTTGCAGACGGGATCCTGATAATATTCCTTGTTGCTCTTGAGCAGCATGTAATGGGCCACGTGGTGCTCCCACAGATAACGGTTGCGGCCGTACTTCTCGGCCAGGGCCATGGCATCGGTCACATGGCCTATCCCGCAGTTGTAGGCGGCCAGGATGAACTTCGCCTGCTCTTCCTTGTCGGTTACCTTACTGAACGTGCGCTGCATGTTGGCGATGTATTTCACGGCGGCCTTGATGCTCTCTTCCGGGTCCTGCTCCTTGCCAGGCGGTACTCCCATCAAACGGGAGGTAGCAGGCATGAGCTGCATCAGCCCCTTGGCTCCGGCCCACGACACCACGTTTGGATTGAAGTTCGATTCCGTATAGGCCAGGGAGGCCAGCAGACGCCAGTCCCACCCGATTTCCTTGGCATAGCGGCGGAACAGTGCATCGTAGTGGGAAATCTTGCCGTCTTTCACGGAAAGAATGGACCCGTGCGACGGACGCTTGGCCAGTTCGAAATAACGGCGGGCACTGGCCCGGAACTCCGGTGAATTGATGTTCTCACGGTGCCACTTGTCGGCCGCGACGGCCAGCTGGGGCGAGGTCTTACGCACGGCCCACGATGAACGCTGGTCGAAGCTGATGGCCAGCTTGATGTCCAGCACCGGATAATAAGTTCGGTTGATTTTGGCGATTTCGTCGGTGGCCACCGTATAGTCGATACGGCCCTCCGCCACCCACGTAATCAGGTCTTCCGACGAAACACTGTCGGAGGAGACCTCACAGATGTCGATGCCGCCTCCCAGCTCCCGGTTCAGGTTCTCCAGCCGGGTGCGGTATTTTCCGGAATTGACATAGACCTTCTTCCCCACCAGCTCCGTCACGTCTTTCAGGGCTTCCTTCCCGCGCCGCTGCACGATGACCTGGCGGGTGATGTCTTCCTCCCCGCAATAAATCAGACTGTCTTTCAGAGCGTTGGTCATGATGAGGTTATAGGCCACCAAGTCGCCTGCCCCGCTGAGCAGACTGTCCACCAGCCCTTCTTCGTCTTTCACCACCTTTACCTTCAGGGTCAAGCCGAGCGACTTGGCAAACTGCTGGGCCAGTTCGTACTGGAATCCCATGGGTTCGCCGCGGTAGTTGAAGTACGACACGGAACTGTTTACCGTGAGCACCACCAGCTCTTTCTTCTCCAGTATCTGCGGCAAGTCGACTGCCACCTCCTCCGTCTTCTTTTCCGGCTGACAGGAAAAGAGCAGCAGCGCCATCGCCCCTACCAGACATCCGATCCAGGTTTTCATCGGTCGACAATTTTTTCGATGTACATTTTCAGAATCTCAATGGCTTTTTCATTGTGTCCTCCCTGCGGGACAATCAGGTCGGCAATCCGCTTGGCCGGCTCGATGAACTCCAGGTGCATGGGTTTCAGCACCCGTACGTAACGGTCCATCACGGCCTCCGCCGTACGTCCGCGTTCAATCACATCCCGCTGGATGACACGTATCAGAGGCTCGTCGGGGTCGGCATCCACAAAGATGCGCAGGTCCATCTGCTTGCAGAGACGACGGTCGCTCAAGGCCAGAATCCCTTCGATGATGACCACCTTGCGCGGCTCCACGTGAATGGTCTCCTTCTGGCGGGTACAGGTCAGGTAGGAATACACGGGCTGTTCGATGGCCTCGCCCCGGCGCAGCATCTCCACGTGCTTCGAAAGCAAATCCCAGTCGAAGGCAGAAGGATGGTCGAAGTTGATGTTCTGCCGCTCTTCCACGGGCACATGGCTGCTGTCCTTGTAATATGAGTCGAGCGGAAGCACTGCCACTTCATTTTCCGACAGACTTTCTACAATCCGTCGCACCACAGTTGTTTTCCCGGAGCCTGTTCCTCCTGCAATTCCAATGATAATCATAACTTGTTTCAATAATTAATTTCTATATTTGCAATACACAAAAATACGAAAATCATAAAAACAAACAAACATGGTCAAACACATTGTTCTATTCAAACTGAAAGAAAGTCTTTCTGCGGCTGAAAAAGCCGACATCATGCACCGTTTCAAAGCGGCTATCGAAGCCCTTCCGGCTACCATTCCTTTTATCCGCGACATCCATGTGGGACTGAACGAGAACCCGGCAGAGATATGGGACATCTGCCTGGACAGCAGTTTCGACACCCTCGACGACGTAAAAGCCTATTCCATCCATCCGGCCCACGTGGCTGCGGCGGGTATCCTGAAAGAGGCCAAGGAAAACCGGGCCTGCGTGGACTATACGCTCTAACCTTCCAACCTCGACGCACATGGAAAAGATTATCAATCCCTGGAAAGGAATAGAAGGCTACTACTGTTTCGGATGTGCTCCCCACAACGAGGACGGACTGAAAATGGAGTTTTACGAGGACGGAGAAGAGATTGTGTGCCTGTGGAAACCGGAGGCCCGCTTCCAGGGCTGGGTGAACACCCTGCACGGGGGCATACAGGCCACGATGCTCGATGAAATCTGTGCCTGGGTCATCGCCCGCAAGATGCAAACTTCGGGGGTGACTTCCCGCATGGAAACGCACTACCTGAAGCCGGTGCATACCACCGACTCGCATCTCACGCTCAGGGCGCGGCTGAAAGAAGTGAAACGGCACTTCGCGTTCATCGAAGCGGGCATCTTCGACGAGCACGACCAGCTTTGCACCAAGGCCGTATGCACCTATTACCTCTTCTCGAAGGAAAAAGCGGAAAAGGAAATGTGCTTCAAGGGCTGCTATACGGAAAAAGAGGTAGAGAATTTATAAAACTGACAGCAAAACCGACTTTTTCCTGATAAATATTTGCTTTTTCAAATCTTATCTTATAATTTTGTCGCAACAAAAGAAAGAAAATATGATTTTAAACACTGTACATCATTGCCATCATCATTTCCTAACGGTTCACACGGTAGGCTGAGAAGGCGTGTAGTTACAGAAAAGAGATAAGATAACAAAGAAGGCTTGCCGTTAGGAATCATCCCGGTAAGCCTTTTTTATTTGGACACTTTAACCGAAAAACAACATGTTAAGAATTGCCGTACAATCCAAAGGGCGTTTGTTTGAAGACACAATGGCCCTGTTCACAGAAGCCGACATCAAGCTGTCTACTTCCAAACGTACCTTGCTGACACAATCTACCAACTTCCCCGTGGAGGTGCTCTTCCTGCGCGACGACGACATTCCGCAGTGCGTGGCCAACGGCGTGGCCGACCTGGGCATCGTGGGGGAAAACGAGTTCGTGGAACGTGCCGAAGAAGCTGAAATCGTTCACCGGCTGGGATTCAGCAAATGCCGTCTCTCGCTGGCCATCCATAAGGAAGCCGAATACGACGGGCTGCAGTGGTTCAACCACAAGAAGATTGCCACTTCCTACCCGCACATCCTGAAGAACTTCCTGAACGAGCAGCAGATTGAGGCGGACATTCACGTCATCACGGGCTCGGTGGAGATATCTCCGGCCATCGGACTGGCGGATGCCATCTTCGATATCGTCAGCTCGGGCTCTACCCTCATCAGCAACAACCTGAAAGAGGTGGAAGTGGTGATGAAGAGCGAGGCTTTGCTTATCGGCAACAAGAACCTGTCGGCAGAAAAAAAGGAAATCCTTCAGGAGCTGTTGTTCCGCATCGATGCCGTGAAGACAGCCGAAGACAAGAAGTATGTGCTGATGAACGTGCCTACCGACAAGGTGAATGACATCGTAGAGGTACTGCCGGGCATCAAGAGTCCCACCATCATGCCGCTGGCCACGGAGGGATGGAGCAGCATCCACACCGTCATCGACCAGAAACGTTTCTGGGAAATCATCGGCAAGCTGAAGGCCATCGGGGCACAGGGTATCCTGGTACTCCCCATCGAGAAAATGATACTTTAACCGTTGAATCAATTCACACCAAATGCTACTATGAACATCATTACTTATCCTGAGAAAAGTACATGGGCCGACTTACTGAAACGGCCTACTCTCCAGACGGAATCGCTACGGGAGACGGTACTCGAAATATTGAACCGCATCAAGTTTGAAGGCGACAAGGCCGTGCGGGAGTATGAAGAGAAATTCGACAAGGTACGGCTGGATTCCCTGCAGGTGAGCGAGGCGGAAATCGCCGAAGCGGAAAAGAAGGTCAGCATCGAACTGAAGGCGGCCATCACACTGGCCTACAAGAACATCCACACCTTCCACGCGGCACAGGTGTTCCAAGGGAAGAAGATTACCACCCTGCCGGGCGTCACTTGCTGGCAGAAGGCGGTGCCCATCGAGAAGGTGGGACTGTACATTCCCGGCGGAACGGCTCCTCTCTTCTCGACCGTGCTGATGCTGGCCACTCCGGCACAGATTGCGGGCTGCAAGGAAATCATTCTCTGTACCCCGCCCGACAAGGCAGGAAAGATTCATCCGGCCATCCTGTATGCGGCCAAACTGGCGGGCATCAACCGTATCTTCAAGGCGGGGGGCGTACAGGCCATCGGGGCGATGGCCTACGGCACGGAGAGCATCCCGAAAGTATATAAGATATTCGGTCCGGGCAACCAGTATGTCACGGCGGCCAAACAGCAGGTTTCCCTGCGCGACGTGGCCATCGACATGCCGGCAGGTCCGTCGGAAGTGGCGGTACTGGCCGATGAGACCGCCAATCCAGTCTTCGTGGCAGCCGACCTGCTTTCACAGGCGGAACACGGAATAGACAGTCAGGCCCTCCTGATTACCACAAGCGAAACCTTGCTGAAAGCGACCATGCAGGAGGTGGAACGCCAGTTGGACGTGCTGCCGCGCAAGGAAATCGCCAGCCGCTCCCTGGCAGCCAGCAAACTGATTCTGGTGAAGGACATGGACGAGGCGGTGGCCATGGTCAACGAGTATGCGCCGGAACACCTGATTATCGAAACTAAGGACTACCTGGAAGTCAGCGAACGGATTGTCAATGCGGGCTCGGTATTCCTGGGATATTATTCGCCGGAAAGTGCGGGCGACTATGCTTCGGGCACCAACCACACGCTGCCGACCAACGGCTATGCCAAGGCGTACAGCGGAGTGAGTCTGGACAGCTTCATCCGCAAAATCACATTCCAGGAAATCACGCCCGAAGGCATCGCCATGATTGGCCCGGCCATTGAGGTGATGGCGGCCAACGAGCAGCTGGACGGCCACAAAAATGCAATCTCCGTACGTTTAAAGAAAGAATCATGAAACCATTGAAAGAACTTACGCGACCGAACATCTGGGCCTTGAAGCCTTATTCTTCGGCACGCGACGAATATAGCGGGAAAGAGGCATCGGTGTTTCTGGATGCCAACGAGAACCCCTACAACACGCCCAACAACCGGTACCCGGACCCGCTGCAACGGGAACTGAAGGGACTGATCGGGCGTATCAAGAAGGTATCGCCCGAGCATATCTTCCTGGGCAACGGCAGCGATGAAGCCATCGACCTTCCTTTCCGGGCGTTCTGCCGTCCGGGCATCGACAACGTGGTGGCCATCGAGCCTACCTACGGCATGTATCAGGTCTGTGCCGATGTCAACGACGTGGAGTACCGCAAGGTGCAGCTCGACGCGAATTTCCAGTTCAAGGCTGCCGACCTGCTGGCGGCTGCCGACGAGCACACCAAACTGATTTTCCTCTGCTCGCCCAACAACCCGACGGGCAACAACCTGTGCCGGGAAGAGATTCTGACCCTGCTCCGGCAGTTCGAAGGACTGGTCATCGTGGACGAGGCGTATGCGGATTTCTCCGACCAGCCGTCGTTCCTACAACAGCTCGACGAGTTCCCGAACCTGATTATCCTGCAAACCTTCTCAAAAGCGTGGGGCTGTGCGGCCATCCGTCTGGGCATGGCGTTCGCCTCCAAGGAAATCATCGACCTGCTGAACAAAATCAAATATCCTTACAATGTGAACCGGCTGACACAGCAGGAAGCCATCCGGATGATTGAAAAGCATTATCAGGTGCAGCAATGGGTAGGTTCGTTACTGAAGGAACGTACCCGGCTGATGACCGAATTTGAGAAACTGCCGTGCTGCGAGCACATCTACCCCACCGACGCGAATTTCTTCCTCACCCGGGTGAGCAATGCCAAGAAAATCTACGACTACCTGGTAGACAGAGGCATCATCGTCCGCAACCGGAGCAACGTGGCCCTGTGCCACAACTGCCTGCGCATCACCATCGGTACGCGGCCGGAGAACGATGCGCTGCTGGAGGCCCTGAAAAACTACAAGGAGGAGAAAGCATGAAAAAGAAAGTCTTGTTCATCGACCGCGACGGAACCCTCGTCATCGAACCGCCCGTAGATTACCAGCTGGATGCTTTCGAAAAGCTGGAGTTTTACCCCAAGGTGTTCCGCAACCTGTATTTCATCCGGCAGAAACTGGATTTTGAGCTGGTCATGGTGACCAATCAGGACGGACTGGGCACGCCTTCTTTCCCAGAAGAGACTTTCTGGCCCGTACACAACCTGATGCTCCAGTCGTTCAAGAACGAGGGCATCGAGTTCGACAATATTTTGATTGACCGGAGCTTTCCGGAAGACAATGCACCTACGCGCAAGCCCCGCACGGGCATGCTGACGGCTTACCTGCACAATCCGGACTATGACCTGCCGGGCAGTTTTGTCATCGGTGACCGGGCGACGGATGTACAGCTGGCACAGAACCTGGGCTGTAAGGCCATCCTGCTGCAACCGGATAAAAGTATATTGGCCGGCAGCGAACTGGAGGATACCTGCGTGCTGGCCACTACCGACTGGGACCGCGTGGCGGAGTTCCTCTTTGCCGGCGAACGGACGGCAGAAGTGTGCCGGAAGACCAAGGAGACCGATATCCGCATCCGCCTCAACCTGGACGGCAACGGCACCTGCCACATTGACACGGGACTGGGTTTCTTCGACCACATGCTGGAGCAGATTGGCAAGCATGGCGGCATCGACCTCGATATCCACGTGGACGGTGACTTGCACGTAGACGAGCACCACACCATTGAAGACACGGCCATCGCTTTGGGAGAATGTCTGTATCAGGCCCTTGGAAGCAAGCGGGGCATCGAACGCTACGGTTACTGCCTGCCCATGGACGACTGCCTGTGCATGGTGGCACTCGACTTCGGCGGACGCCCCTGGCTGGTGTGGGACGCCACCTTCACCCGCGAAAAGATTGGCGACATGCCCACCGAGATGTTCCTCCATTTCTTCAAGTCGCTGAGTGACTCAGCCCGCATGAACCTTCACATCAAGGCAGAAGGCACCAACGAACACCACAAGATTGAGGGGATTTTCAAAGCGCTTGCCCGCAGCATCAAGATGGCCGTCCGGCGCGACATCCATCATTTTGAGATTCCCTCCAGCAAGGGATGCATCTGAAAACAAAAAAAGAAGCATGGATTCCGAGAGAAATTCTCTCCGCATCCATGCTTCTTTCCTAAGATATACAAAACAAAATTACTGTTTCTTCAACTCCACTCCCAATTGCAGTCCGTCATACTGGTTCAGCAAAGAGGTAGCTGTGCTGACAGCCGAATTAGACGACTTGCTTGCCACTGCACCGGTAATGGTCTGCGCCAGCGACATCAGCTTGTCGGCCTTGAAGAGCAGACTCATCGTATTGCCTGTCAGTCCTTTGGACACAGTGGCATTCACCTTCAGTCCCAGACGCGTTTTCATTGTCAGCTCCTTGGTATCGGCATTGTAGCTGTAGGTTCCGCTGACCGTTTTTCCACCTATCACGGAAGTATAGGTACTGTCCTCATTGAAAGTATAAGTCGCTCCTTCCTTGAAGCCCAGTTTTTCCAATACGCCGCTCATCTTTTCCTCCACCTTCTTGGCTGCCACTTCACCACCGGCCTTAGCCAGCAGGTTGTCGCTTTCAAACTTGCAGTCAGGTCCGGAATAAGCCCAGGTTCCGGCCAGCGAACTGCTTTCGCCTGTCACCTTATTGGTCACTGCACCTACCACACCCGAAAGAATCGACTTCAGGTCTTGTGCCATTCCATTAGCTGTTCCGGCCAGACACAATGCCAGCACCAGCACACTTTTCCATAAAACACTTTTTTTCATCACTCTTCTCTATTTTAGTTGATTGTTCTTTTGTTACAAGCAGCAAGCCTCTCTTTCCGTCCGCCTCAACAAGCCTTGAAGCTCATGTCGAGACCTTTCACAGAATGGGTCAATGCACCTACGGAAATGTAGTCCACTCCACATTCCGCATAGTCACGCAGCGTGTCAAACGTGATACCGCCAGAAGATTCCAGTTCCACACGTCCGCCCACCATTTCCACGGCCTTGCGGGTATTCTCCGGCGTGAAGTTGTCGAGCATGATACGGTCTACTCCACCCAGGTCGAGCACCTGCTGCAGCTCGTCGAAGTTGCGCACCTCAATTTCAATCTTCAGGTCCTTGCCTTTTTCCTTGCAGTATTCCTTGGCCCGCGTGATGGCCTTGTCGATGCCTCCTGCGAAATCCACATGGTTGTCTTTCAGCAGAATCATGTCGAACAGACCGATACGATGGTTCACACCCCCACCGATTTTCACCGCCATCTTCTCCAGGATACGCATGCCCGGAGTCGTCTTACGCGTATCGAGTACACGGGTCTTTGTCCCCTTCAGGCGTTCCACATACTTGTGCGTCATGGTCGCGATACCGCTCATGCGCTGCATGATGTTCAGCATCAGGCGTTCGGTCTGCAGCAAAGACTGCACCTTGCCTTCCACCACCATCGGCACATCCCCCGGTTTCACGTGCGTACCGTCTTGCATGAATACGGTCACCTTCATGTCGGGGTCGAAACGATGGAACACTTCCTTGGCCACTTCAATGCCGGCCAGGATTCCTTCTTCCTTTATGAGCAGTTTCGACTTTCCCATGGCATCTGCCGGGATACACGACAATGTAGTATGGTCCCCGTCGCCTATATCCTCTGCAAAAGAGAGGTCAATCAGACGGTCAATCAAATCCTTTACAATTTTTTCGTCCATTTTGTTCAAAATATTAGGTGATATTTCTGGAAGCAAAGGTAATTATTATTCATATCTTTGCAAAGACAACCCGTTTTAATCAAAGTAAAAAAGATATGAAATTTACCCTACTTGTGGTCGGCCGGACGGTCGAAAAGCATTACATCACAGCCATCAACGACTACGTGGAACGTACCAAGCACTACATTTCGTTCGACATGGAAGTGATTCCCGAACTCAAGAACACCAAGAGCCTCAGCATGGACCAGCAGAAAGAAAAAGAAGGCGAAGCCATCCTGAAAGCCCTTCAGCCGGGCGATGTGGTGGTACTCCTCGACGAGCATGGAAAAGAATTCCGCTCCATCGAGTTTGCCAACTGGGTAGAGCGGAAGATGCATACGGTGAACAAGCGGCTGGTGTTTATCATCGGCGGGCCCTACGGCTTCTCCCCCGCGGTCTACCAGGCGGCCCAGGAAAAGATTTCCCTGTCCAAGATGACCTTCTCACACCAGATGATACGGCTCATCTTCGTGGAACAGCTTTACCGGGCCATGACCATTCTGAACAACGGTCCCTATCACCACGAATAAACCGGTCAGCGCAGCCGCAGAATGTCGCCCACCTTCGGAGCCGGAGCATCCGGTTCCATCTTATTCAGTTTGTACAGGTTCTTCAAGCGGATGCCGAACTTCTGCGAGATGGAGTACATGGAATCGCCCTGACGCACCACGTAGACAATGTATTCCTTCGTAGCGCGGCGGCGTTTCTTCTCCAGATACACGATTTCACCCCCTGCAAATTCATAATCCTTGGGCAGTTCATTGTAAGTGCGGAGTTTTTTCTTGCTGATGCCCAGCTCATCCGAAAGCGACTTGAACGTATCTCCCCGACGGGCGATGATATACACCATGTCGTTGGCCAGATACGGCTGATGCGGGTTGGGGAACTCCTCGGCCCACTCCAGTCCCTTCTTGCTGTCGTAACGGTCCAGGTCATACAGTTCGATGATATTAATCAGCCGGTCGGCATAACGCGGGTCGGTGGCATAGCCGGCCTTTTTCAGTCCGCGGGCCCATCCCTTGTAGTCCGTAATCTTCAGCCGGAACAGGAAAGCATAACGCGCTCCCGTACGCAGGAACTTGGAATGGTCGCGATAAGAATCCTTGGCATGACGGTAAGCCCGGAAACATTCGTTCGGAGCATCGTCGTCGGCACGCACCGTACGCCCGTCCCAGCTTCGTCCACACTTGATGCCGAAATGGTTATTCGATTTGCGGGCCAGTTCGCTCCGTCCTGCTCCCGACTCCAGCAATCCCTGCGCCAGCGTGATACTGGCTGGGATGTGGTAACGCTTCATCTCTTCCACGGCAATCTTGTGATACTGCCGGATGTAATCCTCGTATGCCTTGTTCCGCCGCTGGGCCGCTCCCAAAGATAGTACCATCCCTGCCAAGCAGCACACCAAGATATATCTTAACGATTTCATGCAGTTCTTCTTTTATGGTTTTGCACAAAGATAAGCGATTCGGTACAGAAGCCTTACGGGTAAATGCTTAAAAATACAGAAAAGCAGGAGGAAAACCGATTTTTTGCGTATATTTGTTTATTACCCAACCACAAAAACAAAAGCCATGAAAGAAATTAAACTGGAAATCTGTATCCACTCTTTGCAATACGAAGAACTTGCCCCGCAAGACCGCGAGCTGATTGACAAGGCCAAAGAGGCCACTTCGCGCAGTTACGCTCCCTACTCCAAATTCTCGGTCGGTGCCGCCGCCCTGCTGAAAAATGGGGTGATTGTCACAGGAACGAATCAGGAGAATGCCGCCTATCCTTCCGGCTTGTGTGCCGAACGTACCACGCTATTCTACGCTAACTCCCAGTATCCCGACCAGGCGGTACTGACGCTGGCCATCGCTGCCCGAAGTGAATCCGGCTACCTTGACACACCGATTCCTCCCTGCGGAGCTTGCCGCCAGGTATTGCTGGAAACGGAGCAGCGCTACCGTCAGCCCATGCGCATCCTGCTGTATGGCGAAAAAGCGATTTACGAAATAAACGGCACGAAAGACTTGCTTCCTTTGTCATTTGGAGGGGAATTTCTAACGAAATAAAAGGCCTCTTAAGGGCATGAAAAAAACGCAAGTGCGTTTCCACAAAAACGTACTTGCGTTTCAAGTAAAACGTCGAAGCGTTTTCCTCCAAACGCAAAGGCGTTTTTTTGTGTCTTATTTATCACCGTACATACGGGCACGCATTTCCTTGATATGGTCGGATGAAATGTATTCGTCGTAATCCATCATCTTGTCGATGATGCCGTTCGGAGTCAGCTCGATGATACGGTTGGCCACGGTTTCGATGAACTCATGGTCGTGTGAAGAGAAGAGCACATTTCCCTTGTAAATCTTCAGGTTGTTGTTGAACGCCTGAATGGATTCCAAGTCCAGGTGATTGGTCGGAGTATCCAGAATCAGACAGTTGGCATTGCGCAACTGCATGCGAGCAATCATACAACGCATCTTCTCTCCTCCCGAAAGCACGCTGACTTTCTTCATCACTTCTTCGCCGGAGAACAACATACGGCCCAAATAGCCTTTCATTTCCACCTCATTGCCCTGTCCGTACTGGCTCAGCCAGTCCACCAGGTTCAGGTCGCAGTTGAAATAATCAGTGTTGTCCAATGGCAGGTAAGCCGTGGTAATGGTTACCCCCCAGTTATAATGTCCGGCCTGCGCCTTGCGGTTGCCGTTGATAATCTCGAACAGGGCCGTCATGGCACGCGGGTCGCGGCTCAGGAACACAATCTTGTCGCCCTTCTCCACCGTGAAGTTCACGTCGTTGAAGAGCACCGTACCCTCTTCCGTTTCGGCACGCAGACCCGACACCTCCAGAATCTGGTTGCCCGGTTCGCGGTCCATCGTAAAGATGATGCCCGGATACTTGCGTGACGACGGCTTGATTTCGTCGACCGTCAGTTTCTCCAGCATCTTCTTGCGGCTGGTAGTCTGCTTGGACTTCGCCACATTGGCAGAGAAACGACGGATAAATTCTTCCAGTTCCTTGCGCTTTTCTTCCGCCTTGGCCTTCTGGTTCTGCTGCTGACGGAGAGCCAGCTGGCTGGATTCGTACCAGAAGCTATAGTTACCGGCAAAGAGGTTCACCTTGCCGAAGTCAATATCGACCGTATGCGTACATACCGAGTCGAGGAAGTGACGGTCGTGGCTCACCACCAGCACGG
>ERZ827496.3042-NODE-3042-length-15279-cov-4.511101_pt1 | contig 15279 bp, 20 predicted proteins | sample MGYA00519769_ERZ827496 | MGnify/ENA primary metagenome ERZ827496 (study PRJEB31778, sample SAMEA3449327) | human gut metagenome | biome: human gut; feature: human-associated habitat; material: faeces | place: United Kingdom | collected 2010/2012 ...
AGTATACTTATTCCTTCTGTATTCGATCGGTTATCCGGAAGAATCAACTTAGATAATATCCCGGCACGACCTCCTTCCGAAAGTAATCCTTTATTTCTTTGAGATTTAACAATAACCGTTCGAAGTTGTTTATTATGACTAAGATCCAATTCTATCAGTCGGTTATAAGTACAATCTAAAGTTCTTAATTGAATATTCTTTTTCAAGTCTATCGTATTCAAATCACAACTTCTACAACTTAAATTCGTGAGATTTTTACAACCACTTATATCCAGTTTCGGAAGGTAGATTTGTATAATTTCCAACTCACGAAGTTCTTTAAATCTAGAAAAATCAGGAATACACTCCAATGTATCAGTCCGATTTCCCACCAACTTTAACCGACGTAGAGAAGAAAAATACTCAAGGCCTTTTAATGAGGTAATTTCATGTCTCGTAGTTTTCGCTCTATTCACGTCATTATTAATCCATAAACTGGTTTTCAGCTCCAAATCCTCCACGTAATCAATATCCGATAATAAAATAGAGCTGGTATCAGCTATAATCTTCATTTGGAACAACGCTGCTTTAAGCATCGGATCAAATTTATCTGCCTTGGGATCTTTGGCTCGTTTGATACATCTTGCCATCCAGGAGAATGAATTGGGATATTGCTTATTATCGGTTGCTTCTCCAACATCTTTTTTATCGAATTCAAATCCGGGAAAGTGATAAAGAAAGTCCTCTGTAAGGATAAATATAAATCCCAATTCTCTTAGGTATTTGATAATCTCTTGTTGGCTTTTACCTTCTTCAACCATTTTCTCTACATCTGCAAGAATATCCTCCCTTGGTGATTCAAGATTTTTAATTGTAGTCCCTGCAGGTCTTCCTCTACCAGCAGTTGGTGCCTTAGCGGGTAATACTCCAGTTAGCCTATCTAAGTATTCTTTAAAGTTATCTATATCTTGTTTATTTGTGAGAGTTACTTCTACTCTTACGGGACCCTTATGCTGTACCTTTGGACCCGAGTTCATCTCAGTATAAGCATCTACTAGCCTATCAGATAAGGGAGTGCCATTCTCTGATAGTGTAGTGACTCTTAGTTTTGGTTTATATACTTCTTGTTCCATATACCTAATTGTGAGTAAATAAAAAGGCCTGAACAAAATAATATTGCCAGGCCTTTTTTCATTATTAACGAATACTTATATAAAAGGGATTAATCCTCTTCTTTTACGGCCTTTTTCTTCTTTTTATCTTTGGCCTTCTTTTCTTTCTTTTCCGAAGCTGGTTTTTCTTTTACCTTCTTCTCCTTTTTCTCTTTGGTTTCCTTCGGTTCCTTGGGAACCTTACCTAAGGCAAGCTTTCTTTGCTCCATACGATATTTCTTCTTTTCGGCAGAAGTCATTTCTCTACCATCAATAAGAGGGTAATCGTATTTAGTAGCAGTTTTACCGGCAGATTTCTTTTCCTTCTTCTCTTTGGTTTCAGATTCCTCTTTCTTGCCTTCTTCTTTACTGAGTTTTACCAATTTCTTGGTATTCTCCTTGTCACCTTCTGGGTAAGCAGCAGCTACCTTGTCCCGTTCTTTGTTGAGCTTATTTACAAGTTCTGTAACCTTCTTACCATGTTTCTTGTCCTTGGTCCAATCCTTAGTCGGGTCCAACTTGTTCTCTTTAAGGTAAGCATCTAAAGCTTTCTTTGCCTTGGTGAGTTCCGGAGTCTTAGATTCCGGTTTGCTCTTCTTGTCTTTCTTAGCCATTTTCTTTATATTTGGTGAATAATTGAATTTCCGATTTACATAATACCATAGTTATACTTTCCTAATTTGGGTTGGGATTTCTTTAATTTCTAGGATTTCTAAATCACATTGTTTTAATGTAGCCTCAATCTGAAGTATATCTTTTACCTCCCTATAAGACAGATCAGTGAAGGTTTGTTCAAAAGTTTCTTTTTGTTGTCCCCTTGTAAGAATAAATCTCGCTACGATATAGGTCCCATGAAGCTTTTTGCTCAAGTCCTTCTTTAAAGAACAAAGTTTTCTCTTTAAATACCCACTCTTTAATCTATGGGATTGGTATTCACCTTTCTTCCCTTTACTAAGAGCTACCCTTCTAAGGTATGTAACATAATCTAATTCTTTTAGAGTTTGATTAATGCTTCCGATTAATAATCTTAGGTCTTTTTCCATTGGGGTCTTTGAATTATTGAGTTAGATACCTCCTGGGTTTCCTCTGATAGCATTTCCTTTGCCTCGTTTATGATACTGATTGCAAGTTCCCTTTCATCTGATCCCAGGTTTAATTCTTTATCGTCTAGTGCATCAGTATAAGTATTTATTAAATTATCTAATGCAAGTATTCGAATATTCTTTCGAATTGCTAATTTCTCTTTATCCATAGGTAATAAAATTAAAGCCCACTACCCTCACAGGCAATGAGCTTTACGATAAACAACGTCCTAAGTGTGTAGGGTTGTTTACCTTTTCTTTATTATGAGATTAAACTTGATTTAGCAGATAGATTTTTTAGGATGTGCCAAAAATTAATCTTCTGTTTCGGACTCTTCGTTTTTGTCCTTCTTGTTTTTCGGAGAACAAATAACTCCATGTCCCTTCTTTGATTTTACAGTAAGATTGCCCGGAATGCATGAAACTGAAGTTGATACCGGTTTACCCTCAGTAAACAATACAGAAGTAACCACTACACCCTGATAGCCTTCCTTGTTCTTAACGGCATAACCAAAGTTCATTACCTTGGATTTGTCGTTAATGGCAATAACGTCGATTTGCTTGCTGTTAGGGCGTTGTTCAGCCGGCCGATTCTTGAGTGCCTCTTGACGAGCTTTACGTTTAGCTTCTTTTTCGGGGTCTTTTTCCTTATCCCCTTTCTTCTTGGAGTCTGATTTCTTTGTTGCCATAATTTTTAATGTTTTATAAGTTAATGGTTATTATAAGTAAACTTCTACGTTTATTAATAGTTGATAGTAAAGGTAGGGAAATTTCCCTACCTTCTTTTAAATCTTGAATACAGTTACCAGATTACTTTTTCCCTTTCTTGCCTTTACCTTTGGTTTCTTTCTTTGCTGGCAATTTGAGACCGAGTTCTTTGGCAATTGCTTTACGGAGTTTTTCTACGTCGTCTTCATCGTAATCGTCTGGGTCAGTTTCAAGGTCTTTGTTGTCGCAGACATCCTCAAGTTCTTCGAAGTCCATTTCGGCAAGTTCTTCACCGGTCAGTTCTTCCTCTTCTTCTTCTTCTTCCTCTTCGGAATCATCATCATCATCCTCTTCTTCTTCCTCTTCGTCTGATTCTGAACCGAAAAGGTCTTTTGCTTCCTCGGCAGTCAAGGCAATCGGAGCCGGAATGATTTTGATTGAGCCATCTTCGTACTTGATAATAATTGTACCATTTACTTCTGTTCTAGAAACTTCTTTCAGTTCTACTTCTTTTTTCTTCTTAGCCATTTTCGTAATGTTTAAGTTGGTTAATAATTTATTTATATCACTCTGTTATAAGTTTCTGATAATTACCGTTTCCGGGATTTTCGTTATCACTGTTAAATTGTTTAATCTCATCTAGAGTTGTTTTCAATTCTATTTGAGATTCTATAGTTACCACTTCGGATTTAATCTCCTTATGGTATTTATCATAAGTTACCTTTTTAAATATCTTACCTATGAAAGGATTAATAGGTCCATGGGTTACTAAACCCACCTTTGATAGTTTATCGTTCATTGCTATATCTAATTTTGGTTATTCCAGGAATACCAACCTTTCCAAATACTTCGGTATAGGATAGATATTTTCCCTTTTTCATTGTTTTATAGTTATCTGATAATCGAATTGGGTATACCCATATCTTATTTTCTATCAACCTGTTGGTCATTATATAAGCATAAGAACTTCTAAGTTTAATACTCTCTAATGATATAAACCCTTGAAATAAAAGAGACTTCTTGGTAAACCTTTCTTTTGGCAGATACCCAATAAATTTAAGGGATGCCTCATCAAATATATCAATCATATCTCTTTGTGCTTTGATAAATAGTACCTTCTGTATTGGGATATTCATTTTCTTTCTCAAATATAAAGCTAATGAGCTTACCAATGGAGGGTACTGCAAGGAAAATATATTGAACCTATGTCTTTCCTCTGGAGGAAGCTTGTTGTAAATCCTGTAAGATAGCAAGACGGACCTGTAATCTCTTAGCGTGGAGATGCTCGGTAGATATGCCCTGCCGTTGTCCATAGAGTTTAATTGAGTATCTTTCATCGAATGCCTTTTTTCCTTTAGACTTAAAGACTCGGTGCATTTGAACCATAAATCTTCTTCGTCGGTGTTTATCAATATGATATTCATCGGGTATTATGAATTTCTTCGCTTGTACAAATTTACCCTTGTACCAAAATTTAGTATATCCCCATTTATATCGGGTACCGTTCATATCGGATAATTCTTTAATACCATGCCTTATTAGTTTCCTTCCAGATATTATATGGATATATTGAAGAACATCAACTCCATAAAGATAAACTAAAGTAACTTTTACGTGATGTCTAGTGAAATATGGGATACCAGTTAAGTGTTTCCTATATAGACTTTTTTCAGTTATATACTTGTTGGTGGTATCTGGTCTCCAAGTCCAAATATAATACCTATCGGGTCGTATCGGTTCGTTATTTCCCTCCCTTAGTTTTACCATTGATATTCCTTTTTGCCATTCTATACCAAAGGTTAATCGATTTCTCATTTGCCTCAGGGAATTTTTTCTTCATTCTCCGAATAATCCTATCAAGTTCAAAACCCTTTGCAGTCAATTCAAATACATAAGATTTTTTAGTACTCTTGATAAGATTGAATTCATCTCTTTCTCTTGGAGGTTTCTTTTCCCGAGGTTTCTTTATCCCTGGTACCCGTTTTGTTCTTCTTTGCCCATTTTCCCCCTCTTCTCCAAGAAACCCAAGCCTTAATCGAGAATTCCTTAGTGGATCATCCTTTGAATAACCAATATTCTCTAATTGCTTATCCATCCAATCATCATATTTATCTATTAAGGATCTGTCTGGTTTTTCTTCTGAAACATTTATAAAATGAAGTAGATCAAATACTCCAGCAGAGCAAGCATCAGGAAAAGGCATACCAAGTATGATAGCCTTTCTCTTTAGATCCTTGTAAGTCATGTTTCTCCCTGATGCACCAAGGAAATTCGATTTCTCTTTGGAGGGAGCTTTCAGGTCTTTTCTACTCTTTTTTGCCATATATTTAATATTTTAAAGTATTCATTAATTCACTTGCAAATATAAATATAATATTTGAATTATATACTATATTTCTATTTCTTTTTATAAAAATCCGAGGTTTTTGCCCGTTCTACGGCAGTAGATTTAGGTTTCTTCGGTTTTCTGTGTGTATGGATATTATATGCCATGTCTAATTTCTTTATATTGAATTCTATGTTGTTCACTTGATTATAGTTTACTGCTCTTTCCACACAGCATCTGTACTCTGGCCAGAATTTTTGCCCGAGCTTTACTGTACCAGTTTTAATCATAAACTTAGATACCATGAAACCAAAAGTATCAGCATCATCTTTAGTTTCAAATACATACATATAAAATCTACTAAACTCACTGACTACTTCTTCTAGTGGCCTCACAGGTAATAGTAGATAACCATCAGTATATAAGTCCTCAGATATTAGAGCTACCCAATATTTCTTTTTACCTGGTTTCACTTTATATCTAAACCTCTCTTTAAGTTTAGTGTGCATCCAGTCGGGTATTCTATTAAGGAGATATTTGATGTATATCTTATCCTTCTTATTCGACCGCCTTTTAAATGCAGATGGCTGTTGTAGCATCCTTGGAAGTATTCTAAAGTTATTCCACCTATCAAATTCAAGAATTAATCTTAGAGTATCTATGTCCCATTCATCATCAGACTCCTTTAACCTCTTCATGTTTCTCTCTATATTTTTAGAGTTTACCTTTGGGAGTAATTGAGCTGAGTCTCCTGTGAATAAGCTTGCTTCTTTTCTTTTTAATCGTTTCTCTAAACATCCCTCCATATAATCTTGGAAATTCCTCTCACAGGGGCAATCTGGTCGAAAAATAGAAGTGTGTTTCTCAAAAAAATCCGAGAATAGCCTAAAGAATTTCTCTGACCGTTCCCGGATTTCAAGATACTTGTAATGAGATAACTTTAAAATTTCACCAGCTTCCCATGAAGATTTACTTTCTGATAGTTGAAGGAATAATGATTGTTGTTCTTTATCAATTAAACAACTCCAGGCTTTTTGTTGAGCTTCGTTCATAACATTAAATTCTCCTATATCTCATTATACTATCAATTGCTTCATTGGTTATCTGATTAGGGTCATATTCCCCAGAATTAGCATAAAGCTTATCTGGGTCATGATTTAAATATACACTATAGATAACGTTGTCAAAAGGTAACCATACTTCCATTCTTCCCATTTCAGGGTATATAAGAACTTTTACTCTTTTACAAAGATGGTCAACCTCTAATACTGTAGCATCTACTCCCTCATAAGGATAACCCCGTAATACTAAGTAATCTCCAGGCTTTACATTGACTAAATCATCTACTGAAAACTTCTTATTCTCTCTAGCAATACGTTTAAATCGCCTTACTTCTTTTCTACTACAAGTAGCCACTAAAGAAAAATCATCAAAGTCTTCGGCATTGTCAATCCTTACTTTTTTCTTTCTTGGGTGCATTGTCTCAGTATTACGTAACCAAGTTCTGATACCAGATATATTTCTACGTAACTTATTAAGAAATGGCCTTGAGAATGCTAATTTAGTGGGCATTCTCATAAAACCATAATTGAATAATACTGGTACTTTTTCGAATACCATCTTACCCTTTGTGGTTTTTCTTAATACGTTTACCATAGGAATAATTGCCTTGATTTGGTCATACCCCTTTTCTTTGAGTTCTTTATTGATTTTATCACAGTACTTCCTTTCAAGGTAAAATATACAATATGAGTATGGGGTATGCTTCTTCATAGGTTACCGGTTTTTAAGAATTAACTTAGCTTGTTTATGTACTAACTTATAGTTTACATTCTTCAATATGTCACTAGCCATGAATACATAAAGAATCTCATCTATCTTTGGTACATCAATTACCATAATATTGGCTTTATCGAATAGGGGTTTATAGAATACGGAAGATAGACCCTTTCCAACTACAAAGAAAAATTCTTCTGAGGGCATTGAATTATATCTCATACAGAGTATGGGAACTTTATTTGCTCTTTTTGCATCCTTAGAAGCTTGTTCCCAAAATTTCAATATATCGCATCCCTTATTACCTAAGAGTAGATGTTCAAATTTAATCTCTTTATAATTCTTGCATTCAATAGATATCTTACATCTATGAGCATGCCTTTCATCAGTACAGGTTAAATCAGAAGTGGAGTCCTTGTTTGAATGCCAAGCTCCACTCCCGGCTCTGTTTCTTTCAAATTTGTACCCGGTCCATTTCGTAAACCAAGCCCCTATCTTTCTTTCGAATCGATTTCCTTTATTCTTAGAGTTCATAATGTATTGTATTTTATATACTATTATAGTTTTAAAACCTCATTATAATAGCCTTCTTTATATTTCTTCCAAATCCTACTTACCCCAGATGAGTGTATACCTATTAAGCCCAATTTTTTAATAATCTCTTTATTTGAGTAACCGGTTTCCCTTAGTTTAATAATTGACCTAAACTCTGATTCTGATAACTTTGTGTTCAATTGCCAACCCCTTTTACCCTTATTGGGATTATTCTCTATAAAAGGGCTATAAAAATTGCCAGCTTCTCTCATATCCCTATGATTATCTTTATAAGTTCCCCAATATAGATTCTTGTAATAATCATTAGTTGGGTTACTATCTATATGACAAACTTCTGGGTTACCATTAGGATTTGGGATATAGGCTAAAGCTACTAATCTATACCGATTCATTTTAATCTTTCCTAAAGTTTCATGAACTATTGAAGTTTTATACCTACCATTGGTAGAACTCAAATAAAATTTCTTTTTAATCCACACAGTAGAGAGAACTCCCTTGGAATATCTAGACCAAAGGTGCCCTCTCTTACTTATGTAGTAACCTGGGAATCCTGGGATGTTATCATACTTTTTCATGCCTGTAAATTTGGTTTACAAGTATTTATAGTATGATAGCCCTTTTTCTTTTGTTACTTGTAATATTTTAGAATGACTGAATACCACTCCCTCAAGATGAGTAATCACAAATACAGTTTTTCCCTCTGAATATTTGCGTATTAAAGAAGTAACTAATTCTACATTATCCGAACTTAGGGATTCGAATACTTCATCGAACAATATAATATTTACCCCTTTACTAGCAGTTAAAGCCTCATGCATAGCTAAAGCCATAGAGAAATTGCATAGGGTCTTTTCCCCGCCGCTAAGTTCATCATAATCAATTATTTGCCCATCTCTTTCAATAAGAGTAACAAATTCTTTTCTAGCAGTGCCCAAATCAATATTAAATTCAATCCTAAATCCCAATACCTCTGAATACTTATCGAGGCATTTATTTAAGAACTCAAGCGATGAATCAAATAGGTAAGCCTTAATCCCATTATTACCCAATGGGTCATTAATTAACCAGTTATAATTCTCTAACTCTAACTCTTTATTGTGAAAGTCTTCATCAACCTTCCGTAAATTCTTCCTAATCTCCTTAAGTTTTTGTTTATACTTTGGAGACATGACCTTAAGCTTTTCTTGCTTGAGCTTAGCCAGGTCTTCGTCAATAGAAGCAATATCAGAAGCAATATCATCACAGTCTGATTTTAATTTCTTATACCTATCATTTACACTACTAAGTTCTTCCAACCTCTCTAAAGCCTCTTGATACTCTTTATCATATTTGTCAAGGTCAGAAAACGCTTTATATATTGATTTAGCATCACGTAACGCACGTTTGTAGTGACCGGCTTCTAACTGTATTACCAATTCTTTGATTACTTTCTTAAGGGGTACATTCGATAAATTCTTTGCATCTTTTATCTTACTCCTCAAATCAAGGATTAGTTCATTTTGTTTTTTAATCTTTATCTGAAGCGAAGCATCTACTTCATCCTTGATTTGTTTTTGTTTTTCAATTAGTAGCTTAGTTAGCTTTTCTCTATCTTGCTTTAACTCTCTTCTTTCTTCTTTGATTTTTTGCTTGAAGGATTTTTCTCTATCTCTCATATCGAAGTAAGCTTCCTTGTTAGCCTCTAATTCTTTCTTAAGCATTTGAGACTCATGCTCTACCTCATTTATTTGAGATATCAAGTTATTTTTATCTTGTAATGCAATGCCTTTAGCAAGGTTTAAGAACTCTAAATCAAATACTTCTTCGAATATCTTTTTCTTATCCGAATTAGATTCTTGTATAAGTCTCTTTATACCCTGACCAAACATGATTGAGTTCATAAACAGAGTATATGATAAACCTATCTCTCGGTTTATAAAATCTTGTATCTTCCCCTTCCCTTTTATATCGACTATATCCCCATCTTTCATGAAGATAAGTCTGTCTTTGCCTTTAGCACCATCCTCAAGTACTTCATCATACTTTTGACATCTAACTATCTTATATGTATGAGAATCTTTCTGAAAATATACTTGTACCTTAGTACCCTTGTAATCTTTAGGCCTTACTTGCTTCCAAGTATTTACCTCAGAAACACCCTTTAGGTTTTTCCCATATATTGCCCATACCAAGGCAGAGAGAATAGTTGATTTCCCTTTCCCATTTGGTGCCTTGATAAGTATGGTACAAGTTGGGTTTAATTGTAGGTGTAAGGATTCTATTGAACAAAATCCTTCTGCCTCTAAGTTTAAGAACGTTAACATGACTCAGCCTTTTTAAGTGTTTCAATTAATAGATTAGTTTTAACCTCATCTTTAATACCTTTCTCTCTTAGGTATCTCTTTGCTAGAGACTTCTTAGAAAGTTGCTTAGTAATCTTATGTTTGTTATTAACTGGAGTACTAGCTTTTTGAGGGATTACCGTATAATAATTGCCATCATCATTAATATCCTCTTCCCTTTCTACATCGATGAACTTTGGGAAATTTTTCAAAGGTACAAACTTCAGAGACAAATCTTCATAGATTTTCCAATACCCCAATTCACATCCCCTATCGGTTCTCCTCTGATGGTTAGGGGCTCCAATCATATAAACCTTCTTTGATAGTCTTTGTGGTTTGTGTATATGCCCACATAATACTAAATCGAACTTATTGAGAACATTCACATTTAAGTTTTCTACGGAATCTATTTCCCTACCATCTGTATCTTTTGCACCAGGATAATCGGTGTGTAGTAAAAGAATATTCTTTTTACTTTTATCTAATTCTAACTTCTTTAAGTATTCACTTAGACCCACGTTATTATCAATATAAGGAACCCCATATACCATAATATCTTTATGTGTAGAAGATAGTTGGGTTTTTTCATAATCTAATATCATGATACCATACTTCTCTACTTGATAAAGCCAGCTAAAGGGTTTAGTACCAACCTTACTTATTTTCTTAATATCATGATTTCCAGATATGGCATATATCCAAAATCCTTCGATTAGTTCGTTATAACATATCTCTGCCAATTCTTGGTCCATTGTTTCGGCCTTATGAAATAAGTCTCCACAAAATAATGCAGGACAGTTAAACCTTCTACATAATTTCCGTATAATCGACAAAACCCTGAAACTATTCAGGGTCCTGTGATTGTTCTCATTAAACTTAGCCCATAGATTTATATGTAAATCTGAAAAGGCTATTGCTATTACTTCTTTCCCCATATCCTATCTAAATGGTAATTGATTTGTTCCGTTCTCATACCTAAATCGAGCTCAGATATACAAATAGTGGGTATTTCCCAATTTGCAAGCAATTCCCCCATAAGAGATGATATCTGAACTTGGAAGAATCTGTTAAGTATTCTCTTACCATTATCTTCCATTGACCAATGCTTATAAGTATCTAGATTTAATGGTAAGAAGATTGCTACATCACATTGATCTTCCATTAAAGTCTTACATTGACAGAAAAAATGTTCCATTTCACATTCTGGTAAAGTTCTTGATTGCTTATACCAAAAATAAGCAGCCAAATCTGCATAACTCCTATCAGTTACGAAGTATTCTCTATCCTTGAATAACCTATTCCTTTTGTTCAGAAGTTGAAAATCTGCTTTATACATTGCCTCCGAACCGAGGGATAATATTTCATTATGTGATACCCCTTCAGTAGCAGGTAATAAATCTGACATACTACCAGAAATAAAAGGTAGATCTTCTCTCTTAGCTACATACTTAGCTAAAGTAGTTTTCCCTATACCAGAGGGACCCACAAACATAATTCTCTTACTCATGATGTAATGCTTTAAATGGTTTTATAAATTCATTTGTCAAAAATGATGCTAAAGAGTATTCGATACAAAGCTCTTTGAATTTCTCATACTTAAACTTCTTCTTTGACTTAATTGGTAACTTATCCAATGGATTATGTCTTACAAACCAGAAGAGGTCAATCAATTGCTCATTCCTTTTCCATATTTGAAGATATTCTTTGTTCTTACTCTGAGCAATGAATTTCTCAATCCTACCTTCATCGAGTATTTTCCTTGCCTTTACTGGACCTATACCAGGAAACCCAGATATATCATCGGAAGTATCTCCAACCATTGATAAATATTCTACTGTCTCATGAGAATGATATCCGAATAATTCTTTGCAATTATCCATCCTTATCATCTCATCTTTTCTGGGATTATATATCCTCAGGTTATTTGATAGCAACTGGTTAAAGTCTTTATCCGATGATATAAGTATCATTTTCTCGGATTGGAATTTTTTAATTGCAAGGTATGCTAAGAAGTCATCTCCTTCATATACTGTAGATTTCTTTTTATCGAAGATATAATTAATTCTTAGCATACCCAGCATTTTCATTATAATTGCCTTTTGCTTTTGCAATGATTCGTAATCTACAGATATATTTTTTCTATGTCCCTTGTAATTGGGCAATAACTTCGTCCTTACTGGTGAATGACCATTATCGAATGAAATATAAACCTCATCCGGTTCGAACCTTGTAAGATACATATGTAGAGATTTGAAAAATCCGAATATTGCCCCACTCGGTTTGCCATCGGTAGATTTAAGTTTTTCAAATTTGTGAAAACTTTGGTGTAAAATATTCTCGCCGTCAACTAATAATATTAATTTTTTATTTTTCATATTTATTTTTATATTTAATATAATAATCTGATATTAGTTGATGTCCCAGCCCGGTTATCTCTGATACCTCTTTTCTAGTAAACCCCATACCTATCAACTTAGGTATATATGACCTTTGAATCTCTGTACCTTTGATACATTTACCTTTTAATTTGTTTACCATCCTCCCATCCCTAGAAGCTTGAGACATATTGTCTTTTTGTGTACCCCAATAAAGGTTCTTAACTGAATTATTAGTAGGTACATTATCTTTATGGCAAACATAGGGTAAATTTTCGGGATTAGGTATATAAACTAAAGCCACTAATCTATGTAATAACCATTTTGTAGTACCTATACCTGGTTGAGATAATCCTACTATATACCTCCCATTCTTATTTAGATGAGGTTGTTTTAAGTGATATCGTTTACTTAATATACCCTTACCATTAACATCCCACCTTGAATATATTTTACCTCTCTTAGAGATGTGGTATCCTGGATATCCTGGGATATTATCATGAAGTATTTTATTCTGATACTTACCTTCTCCATGAGTATAGATTGGAGAAGTCCAAGACAGACTACCTATCTTATTCTTGGACCTTGTAAATTGTGTTTTCTTGCTCATCGTCCAAAATCTAATTCATAAAGTGAAACTTCTTGAATCTTTTCCTCTCCAAGATATACATCTAAATAATTCTCTGGTGGGCTATAAGCATCTAGATACCTAACCCTAGATTCCATTCTCAAATTTTTCTTAAGGTACTCTTTAATTACTTTCTCTATACCTTCTACCTCTTTCTTATTCATCGTCTTCCTCCTCCTCTTCTGAATCTGAATAGTTTTCATATTCTACACCATCGACTGGGAATAGATTTGTTTCTATTTTCTCCAGTTGCTTTTTAGTAGTACCTATGGTATTTACTCCGGCTTTCCGTAAAAGTTTTCTACGAAGTTCATCGTCTTCTTCCAAAAGCTTTTGGAATTTCTCTTCCCCTCTTGCAAGAGTTTTACCTTTCAATTTATACCCACCAGTAGTTTTTTCGATTACATCGGTATCTACCAATACATCCTCTAAAGCATAGCATCTGTCAAACCCGACTTCGTGGAATTTAGGATTGAAATATACAGGGCATTTGCTGATTGTAGGTCGAGGAGGAGCAACTTTATTTTTAATAAGTCTGATAGTGACAAGTTTCCCAGCTTTTCTTTCTTTCCCATTTTGTTTAATGGTAACAGACCTTCCTGAATAGAAAGCAGCTCTGATTGAAGCGTAGAACTTAAGTGCTGCACCTCCTGTAGTTGTTGTGTTATCTTTTCCAAATCCGACATTCAAAGCAGTTCTTAATTGGTTAATATAAATCTGAGATACTCCCAGTTTGTAGAATAATTCACTTCTGATACGGAAGTATTTATAAAGAGCCTTTGCTCTACCTCCCATCTCTGCCTTACCATCAACCATCTTAGCATCTATATTATCAGTACAGTCAGTAGCTGCAATGGAATCGATTACTAAGAGTATCGGTTCATTGTGAGTTAATTGAGAACGTAAATAAATTGCTAAGTCTGCTACTACGTCTGCAATATATTCAATACGGGTATCATTAACAATAGTTACTCTTGCAGGGTCTACTCCATTGATTTCAGCCCATGAATTCATCCAGGATTGTTCAGCATCTACCCATATCACATGACCTCCAAGTTGTTGAGTAGCATAAGCAAAGTTATAAGCCACTAAAGATTTACCAGAGGATTCCTCTCCAGCAATCTCAACGATTTTACCATAAGGAATACCCTTACCGAATAAGTAGTTCAGAGCAAAGAAAGTAGATGGTATATATAAATCGGTATCAGTAACTTCTGAAGCTAATTTAATCATACTCCCATATTTCTTTGCCATCTCATTTGCTGTTGGTACTTTTAAACCAACCTTAGATTTCTTTGCCATAATGTAATGTCTTTAAACTAAAGAAGGCGATAACAGAACGAATCTAATTACCACCTTCGAATGAAACCATATTACTAACCCTTAAATATCCGATTTGTATTTTCTTTTCTTTTTCTTAGGTTCATCATCTTCCATGTAATGGTCTTTGTGAACTCCCTTTTTCTTTTTCTTCTTTGACTTATCGTCATCATCGTCATCCCCATGGTCTTCATTTAGATACTGTGAAAGTAAATCTTCCAACTCATCATAGGATTTGATTTGAGAACGAACTATTCCCTCAAGGTCAATTGTACCTTGATATTTCTTGTCCAACTTAGTTGGTTTGCAAGCACGAGCAGAATAAGTGGTGTCTAGTTTACCAGACCCTGAACGAATTACCTTGATATCATATCCAGTTTTTGGATCTGTCATATCACCTGCCTCATCTTCATCAAGGTAAAGGTCAATGATATCCTGGTATACTGAGCGAGGAACTAAAACTCCCTTATCTTTGCCTTCGTAATCTACCTTACTACCCTTTTCATCTGAGTAAATGATACCACCGATGACATATCTTCTTCTTGGCACCAAATTCTTGGCAAGTTCCTTGTCATCTTCATCCTTAGAGTTTTTCAATTCTTGATATTTCTCCATGAATGGGCAAGGTTCATCAAAAGTAGCCGGAGATATAACTCCTCCCAAATTGCCACCCAGGTAGAATTGAATAATTTCGATACCCAATTCTTGGTCATCACCGGGAGATTTAATTCTCATTCTCAGTGTTCCTTCTTTTGGATATACTAACCCACTACCATTTCCCTTGGATTCTAGCTGTTTCTTTCTAGCTAGCATCTTTTCTTTTGTAGAAAGTCCTTCTGATGAAACTTTCTTTTTCTTCTTGTCTTTTATCATAATGATTAGTTTTAATTATTCGGTTCTGAGTAAACTACTTCGTTCATACTCAATACGGTAAGAACGTTTTTCTCTAAAAGTTGTTTGAGAGCAGGAGATAGTTTGTCCGTTTCGAATTCAAGTTCTTTACCTGCATACAAACCATAGGTAACTATTCTACCTACAGCAACCAATTCTCAGTAGGT
>ERZ827496.3059-NODE-3059-length-15201-cov-9.836855_pt1 | contig 15201 bp, 17 predicted proteins | sample MGYA00519769_ERZ827496 | MGnify/ENA primary metagenome ERZ827496 (study PRJEB31778, sample SAMEA3449327) | human gut metagenome | biome: human gut; feature: human-associated habitat; material: faeces | place: United Kingdom | collected 2010/2012 ...
CCTTTGCAACCTGCAGGAGAACACATGAAGTATTGAAACAATATCCTGCATGAGTTCTCCGTCTGATTTCTAAGCTAATTATAGAACAAATGGAAAATTCATGTATTAGGTTCAGCTTCGAGAACGCCGTTTAATAGGTGCTTATAAAATTTAATTTTCACTAGCCTATGGTTTGTGGGAATTCAAATTGTGGCTTTGATTTTCCGTTTTATTACTTCATCTAATAAATCGTTACACGGTTTCCATAACCTTCAATACATTGGTCTACAATAATTCTTTTGCATGACAGAACTATCTTAAAAGTGCAACTTGATTTAGTAAATGCTGATTATAAGTATAATAATGTCTATTAGTTTGAGTTCGGTTTGCCTTTAAAGTTCCTTTTCTATCTCAACGTTATAATATCTTGACAGATACGCCTAAAAGTTCAGCAAAATCCTTTAATTTGTAATTTATGATATTTGATGTGTTCATTTTAACGCTCTTCTTTGAGCAGATTTGAACACATTTAATCACAATAGTCAATATATTTAGTTACTTATATTTTCCTCCTTAAAACCATTTGAGAGTTCTTACCCATTATACCAAAGAAAACCCTATCATTTATGCTTATTTTAAGCAAATTTAGACTATTGACTCTCAAACTATTTGAGACTCTATAATCAACTTGTAAATTTTTTAACAAAGGGGAGAAAAATAAAATGGATAAAAGAAAAGTAGTTTTGATCACTGGCGGAGCCATGGGTCAAGGACGTGCACATGCATATAAATATGCAGAAAATGGATTTGACGTTGTTTTAGCTGACATGCAGGAACCAACTAGTGATGCATTTAAAGAAACAATCGCACATTGTGAATCATTAGGTGCAAAAGTACTTGCTGTTAAGGCAAACATCACTTCTACAGAAGATATGGAAAACTTATTTAAGAGTGCATGGGATACTTTTGAACGTATTGACGTTGTCATTGCGAATGCAGGAGTTATTAACTTTGCTTACACTTGGGAATTAACAGATGAACAGGTAGAAAAAGTCATCAACATTAACCTTATCGGTACTTGGCGTACAGATAAGTATGCAGCACAGTATATGTTGAAACAGGGATTTGGTCGTATTATTAATATTTCTTCTACTTCAGGATTATATGGCACACCAAAACTTGCAACATATTGTATGAGTAAATGGGGGATCTTAGGATTAACTAAGACACTTGCAAAAGAAGTAGGTTCTAAGGGTATTATCGTGAATGCATTATGTCCTACAAAGGTTAAAACACCTATGTGTGAAACAATGGAATATGTACAGTTTATTAATGATTTAACAGGCAAAGATTTCAAATCTGTTGAAGAAATGTACAATGGCGTACCATTCCTTGATGTAGAAGATATTTCTTCTATGGTTTACTGGTTAGGTACCAGTCGTGAAGCAGGTAAATTTAATGGCCGTGAAGTTGCTTTAGACTTAGGTACATTACAGTAGGAGGATTATCATGAATATTACGAAAGCAACACGCTGGCGTGTGTTTGCAGGAGTATGGATTCAATCTTTATTCACTTCTGCCACTGCCTTCTTCAGTTTATTCTGTTTGCCACTATGTAATCAGTTTGGATGGAGTACTTCTGATTTCTCAATGGCTTATACTATTTATATGTTTATTTATTGTGCTGTAGGCTTTATCGGTGGTATCTTAGCTGAAAAGTTACAGCCTAGAGTGGCTATCTATATGGGTCTTGCATTATTTGCAGGTGGATGGGTATTAACAGGTTTTGCGAATACAATCCCATTCTTATATGTAGCTTATGGTGTAATTGCCGGTGCTGGTGCTGGTATGATTTATCCAGCATGTCTTCCAACCGCTTTAAAATGGTTCCCTGACAAGAGTGGTTCTATTTCTGGTTTAGTACAGGCTGGAGCCGCATGTGGACCATTCATTATGTCACCAATTGCTCAGATGCTTATCTCTACATATGGTGCACAGACTGCATGTAAGATTCTTGGTGTGATCTTCTTAATTGGTGTTGGTGCTGTTGCTTGGATGATTGTACCTTGTCCTGATGGATGGACTCCTGAAGGATGGACACCATCAACAACACAATCTAAAGAATTAAATACAAAAGACTATAACATCCCACAGATGGTTAAAACACCTATCTTCTGGGTATTAGTAGTTATGTTTATCTTTGCGAATGCAGCAGGAACTATGATGGTCTCTGCCACTTCACCAATCGCTCAGAAACAGATTGGTTTAAATGCGATGAGTGCAGCACTTTGTGTATCACTTATGACTTTATTTAATATGTTTGGTCGTATCTCATTTGGTTTTATCTATGATAAATTAAAGGGATGGAACTCACTTATTCTTGTATTACTTATTAATGGTATCTCAATGTTGATGTTAACTATGGCTCATTCTTATGCATACTTTATCTTATGTATTGCCTTAGTAGGATTCTCATTTGGTGGATTACTTGTCGTATTTGCACCTATGGTTAAGATCATCTTTGGTTCTAAGTACTATAACAGAAACTATGGTTTAATCTTCATTGGCTATGGGATTGGTGCTTTTGTAGGTCCTAAGATTTCAGCAAGCTTCTTCGATGCCACTGGATCTTATGTAATGGGTTATATCGGTTCAGCTATTCTTGCAGCACTTGCGATTGTATTAGTACTAGTAGCTAAGAAATTACAGAAAACTATGAACTAAGATTAAAACGACACTTGATTGTGTCGTTTTTTTTCGTAATAATTCACAGTCACTTACACCGTGGCTAAATATAGATTATAATATAGCCACAAGAAAGGAGCTGATTGTATGAAGATTATTCCAATGCGTGATTTGAAAAATACAGTTGAAATAGAACGTCTTTGTGCCGAAGAAAACGGTCCTGTATTCGTAACCAAGAATGGATATGGCAGATTGGTTGTTATGGACATCGAGTATTATGAAAAAACTATGAGAAAGATGGATGAAGCAAAAACAATCCTAGATGGTTTGAAAGATGTAAAATCTGAAAACACAGTAGAGGGAGATGCTGCAATTTCGAATATAAGAAACAAGTATGGCATCTAAATTTGGATACCGACTAACCAAAAGAGCAGAATCTGATTTCGATGGGATTGTCTCATATATCGCAGTTGAACTTGCAAATCCACAGGTTGCATCTGATTTCGTAGATAAGCTACTGTGTAATATTGAAAACAAGAATTTTTCCAGAAAGTGGTTCTCTTGTAGACAATGAATTTTTACAGTTAGATAATTTGAGAAAGAAATTGATTGGAAATTATATCATGTACTATCTTCCAGATACTGTAGAGAATATAATCTTAATCCTACGTATTGTATATGGTAAACAAAACATCACTGAAATTCATATAAAACTGGATATTTAATTTCGTAAGCACCGTTCACGAGTTGATTGATGCTTTTATTTATAGATCCAGGATAAGTTCCATTCCTTTATAGTGTCTTTTGCGCACTTATAGGAATAATGCCATCTTCTTTCTCTATCAAGAAATCAGTATCATCTGTACAATATATACTCACATCTTCTGTTGTCATAAGCTTCTAGCATACCAACTACATAATAATACTGCTTCAATGCATCAATATATGTCTGCTTAAAGCTATTTATCATTAGATAATTCTGTTGATCAAGTACTTCTACAAATCGTTCTTTACCTGTAGCCATTAAAAACTCTTTAAAATCACGAGGATAATGATTCATAAAATCCACTTTTTCTACCGGAAATGATGTTCCTTTATGAAGCACGCTACCTAAAAGCGAGCCTGCACATATAATATGATATTCAGGTGCGTTTTCATAAAAGTATTTTATAGCAGATATGCTTGTGAAACTTCTTGAATTTCATTAAATATAAGAAGTGTATTATTTGGATCAATTTTCTGATCACTATACAGTTCCAGGTCTGTGATCAAATGTGTTGTATCTAAATCATACGAAACCAAATCTTACACAGTGACATTAAATAGTATGAGTATAATCTTTCTTACCAAACTCTTTCATTGCAAAAGTCAATATAAAAAATGTAGGTTTTCCTACATTCTTATATTGGCTTTTTAGTCCAAGTCTTATCAAAATCCATCTTTATGCTATATGTTTTGCATTCATTAAATTCCGCAAAACGTTCTTTAATTTTATCATGGATAATTCTTACTGTGTCACTTCTGCTTTAATGATTATAAGCTATTTTTCAGTATATTCAACACCTCATCATGATTCAGCACCTTATATCCACCCTCCATGATAAGTGTTCCATTTGCGATACCCTGCAACATTTCTTCTGTTGCTCCCAACTCATGGAGATTCATTGTAAGTCCCAGTTCTTTCATCCAAACTTCCATACAGGAAAGTCCTTCTATGGCAATCTGTTCATCAGATTTTCCGGCAGGATCGACCTCCCACACATTCACAGCAAAACGGCAAAACTTGCTAAGTCCATAAGGCATAATATAACGATAGTAGGGAAGTGACACCGCAGAAAGCGTCATTCCGTGAGTTGCATCTGTATATGCTCCTACTGCCTGACCAAGCATATGAACCATCCAGTCGGTACTTTTTCCTCTGGAGATAAGCGTATTCAGTGCCCAGGTTGCAGCCCACATGATATTCGACCTTGCCTCATAGTCCTCTGGATTCTGAATGGCAATTCTCGAACTGTGAATTACCGATTTCATCAGTGCCTCACTAATATAATCGCTGGTATTGTCGTCCTCCCCAGAGAAATACTGCTCACAGATATGATTGAAGATATCATAAATACCGGCCACCATCTGCTCTTTCGGCAATGTGAAAGTGAATTTCGGATTCAGGATTGCAAACTTCGGCATCACAGCATCTCCAAACACATGACCAATTTTCATATTTTGATCGTGATTCGTAATTACCGCACCTCCATTCATTTCGCTTCCGGTTCCCACCATAGTCAATACACAGCCAACAGGGACAATCTCACAATCCGGCTCCTCAAAGCGGATATAATATTTCTCCCATGGATCTTCATCACAGTGAGCAGACACGGAAACCGCTTTCGCATAGTCGCAGCAAGAGCCACCGCCTACAGCCAGCAGAAAGTCCACCTGATTCTCTCTTGCAATCTGAACACCCTCCCTTAATTTTTCTATTGTGGGATTTGGCATCACACCTCCATCCTCAACAACTACTTTTCCGTTATCTTTCAGCAATTTCATAACCTGATTGTAAATTCCATTTTTCTTAATAGAACCACCGCCATAAATCAACTGAACGGTTTTTCCATATTTTGGAAGCTCCTCGTTCAAAAAACAAAGAGAATCCTCTCCAAAGTAAAGTTTTGTCGGATTTGAATACGAAAAATTTCCTAACATAATGTTTTTCCTCCTTAGTCCTGATATACTTCTTTCGCCATGCGGAATGCTGCCCATGCTTTCGGACAGCCAGCATAAAAGGCAGCGTGTGTCAAAATTCCTGCCATTTCTTCTTTTGTAACACCGTTCTTTTTTGCCTCTCCTATATGAAAGGCAAGAGAACTGTCCAGAACACCGCTTGCCATAAGTGCTGTTATAGTGACAATGCTTCTGTCTTTTGTAGGCAGCTTATCTTCTCATGACCACACTTCTCCAAACAGCACGTCATCATTCAGTTCCGCAAATTTTGTTGCAAAATCACTCAGGCCATCTCTGACCGCTGTTACCTTTTTCATGATTTGTCTTCTTATTTAAGCTTACTGTATTCTTCTTCATTCACCGGCTCCATCCATTCATTGGAACTTCCTTCTGCCGGAACTTCTACTGCCAAATGAGAAAACCAGCTATCAGGAGCAGCGCCATGCCAATGCTTCACTTCTGGTGCAATATTAATGACATCACCGGGTTTCATCTCCTGAGCCGTTTTTCCCCACTCCTGATAATATCCACGTCCGGCAGTGCAGAGCAAAATCTGTCCGCCTTTGTGATGAATATGCCAGTTATTTCTGCATCCTGGCTCAAAGGTTACATTTGCAATTCCAACTCTTTCCGTTGTCAGCATGGACAGGTAACTCTGTCCAACAAAATATTGTGCATACGCATCATTTTTCTCACCCAATGGGAAGATCTGTTTAAAATCTTTTTCTGTCATGATTGATTCTCCTTTCAATAATTAAAATAGTCTAAAATCTCTTGCATCCTTGCAACCTGATCCGCATGGAACGAGTAGCGTTTGTTACAATGCCCGCATCCAACACAGGCATCAGCCTTGACTGTAAGATTTTCATAATCATCCAGTCAGGTTCTGTGCCCATGTATATTTCTGGTAATACCAGAAAACCACCGGCACTTTAATGCACTCATCCAAGCAGAGAATAAAATATACGGTCAGCACTGGCAGCTTAAAATAAAATGCCATGACAGATGCCGCCGGGATTATGATTAGCCACAATACAATCCCGTCACAGATACATCCAAATTTTGATTTACCTCCAGCACAGAAAATCCCGCCGATGACCATACTGTTTATTGAACACACAATTGCGTAATAACTTGAAATCAGCAGCATTCCTGAAAGATAAGAGGTCGCCGTATCCGTCAAAGTTGAAAAATATAGAATCAACGGACGTAAAGCAAGAATAAGCAAACAGGTAAACGCACCGATGAGCCCGGCAAGCTGCGTAGAGTGCTTCGCATATCTTTTTGCCAGTTCTATCTGGTTTTTTCCCAGTTCATTTCCCACCAGAATAGCCCCTGCCGTTCCTACACCTTTTGATACACAACTTAGTATATTTCGTATAATTGTCGCAAGGGAGTTTGCCGCTACCGCATCGTTCCCCAAATGCCCGATAATAACAGAATAGATTGTCACACCGCCGCCCCAGAAAAAATAATTTCCAATCACAGGCAGGACATAACGGTTAAAATCCTTTCTGATTTTTTTGTCCGCATGTGCTATATAGGACAGTCTGATTTTTATACTATCTGGCTTTTTTGCTTCTGCCAGAGTCCATAGAAACTGGATACCTGTGGCAAGGACAGTTGCCACGGCTGCACCCTGTATTCCCATGGCAGGGAACCAGAGTAATCCGAAAATAAAAACCGTATTAAAGCATAAATTCAATATCATGGAAGAAGATCCGATTGCCGTACTCTTAGCTGTTTTTCCGCTGTTTTTCATAATACAGAGATACATTTGGGATAATCCCAGCGGCACATAAGATATCCCTGCAATCCGTAGATATACAGCTCCACGATAAACTAGTCCTGTCTCATTGGTCAGTAAAGACATGATTTGAGTCGGAAAAATTGATGTGCCGGTCAGAAAAAACACAGAGACGATCATCATATACCTTATTGCAAGAGCAAGTATTTTTTCAACCGTATTGCGATCACCTTTTCCCCAGTATTGAGCTGCCAGCATGGTTGTTCCCTGTACCAAAACCGTAACACATATGTTAAATATAAAAGTCACCTGTCCGGCCAATGACACCGCAGCCAATGATTCCTGCTCTAAAAAACCAAGCATAACAGCGTCCGATGCGCTCACCAATGCCGTCATAAAATTTTGAAACGCAATCGGTATCACCATTGCCATCAATGTATGATGAAATGATTTTCTGTCCTCATGTACATCCATACTCTCTATAGTCCTCCTTAATACTGGCGGATGAAAAAACATTCCCACCCACCAGATTCATTATCATCTATTCCTGCTCCACCAATTCAATCCGTACCTGATAGCCGCCACATTTTCTCCGACATTGAAAGAGTGCCGGATTTTTAGGAACCATAAGTGGCAAAGAAACACATCATGAGAAACATCAAAAATCCAACATTATACCTTCTCACAGACTTTTTACCCATGCTTTCAATTCTTCCTGAGACAACAAGCCATTCAGTATTTTTCCTTTCATCAGGATAGCGCCAGGACAACTCGATGCAAGTTTTTCATTAGTGTTTCCCATGCCGCTGCCGCCAGAAGTAGCAAAAGGAACGATGGTTTTTCCTGAGAAATCATAACTCTCCAAAAAAGTATTAATAATCGTTGGTGCAACATGCCACCAGATAGGGAATCCAACAAACACTAGATCATACTGATCCATACCTTCCAGCTTCCCGGCAACTTCAGGACGGAATATCGGATCACTCATCTCCACACTGCTGCGGCTTTTTTTATTTGTCCAGTCCAAATCGGCACTGCTATACGGTACCTTTGGCTTAATCTCATACAGGTCTGCGCCTGCTGCTTTCGAAAGTTTCCACGCTGCCTTTGCAGTCACACCGCTTGCTGAAAAATAGGCTACCAAAATTTTCTTACTCATAGTTTTTTCCTCCATAAATTATGTTATTGAACTTATTGTAAATGAATCTATATCACCTGAAATGTTTTCCATTTTCCGGACTTCTGCCTCCAGAAGAAAATGACCGCCCGAATGCTTCAATCGTAATACCCCCTAAAGAGACTGCTGCATGGCTTGCTTCTGCAATAGTCTAATAACCGTTACCTGCACCATAGCCATCATAGGTACAAAATGGGATAACTGTTTTCCAACTTAAATCATACTCCTTGTTACTCCCATTTAATTTTTCACTTCCTTTTATTGTGATTTTTTTATTTTACAGATCATATAATCGATTGCATCAAGTGACTGTTGCTTTTCATGTACCTCATCAAGCAATTTGTACCGATATTTTCGCAACATCCTTATCTGCATTTCTTGATCTTCACATCCTGAAATTTTTGCGATTTCTTCTTTGCTTAATCCGACGTTTATAAGGGGATCAAAATCCAGTTTCATGAAATAGCTCTCCCTCCTAAATAAAAAATGTAGGTGTCGAAATTGAAACTACCTGCTTCATTTCTACACCTACATTATAATTATTTTGCTTATATTATATCAAATACCTAGTTTTTATGGCTTATCAATGCCTAAAAAGCATTGAATATGTTTGATGAATTTTGTGGTTGCTAAGCTAAACGGCAGACCACGTTTCCATGCTAATACACTTGATGCTGTAAGTGGCGGATCAAGCGGTCTAAATGTAACCTTTGATTGATCCCAGAAGGGTACAGCCCCTTCAATCACCAATGAATATGCCAAGCCTCCATTCACCATAATTGCGCTGTTCGTACTTAAATTGCTGGTAAAAACAATATCCAGTTTCTCATAGTAGTTGCCAAACCAACTTGCCAACTCACTCTGCACATTCATACGCCTTGGAAGAATCAAAGGCAGTGCAGACAAATCTTTTGCGGTTACCATTTCTTTCTTGGAGAGTGGATCATCCGATCTCATCAGAACCACCCATTTTTCCCTTATATTCAAGCGAATAAACTCATATTTTTCCATATCAATCGGCTCAAGAAGCAAACCAATATCCAGTAGTCCCTTATCCATTTGTTCCTTCACCAAATCTGCTGTGGCTGTAAAAATGTCAAAAGTAACACGGGGATATTTCTGACGAAAGGACTCAATTATTTTAGGAAGAAGTTGTACAGCAGCAATTTCTCCACACCCAATGGAAATTTTACCTTCCACCTGTTCCTCTTGCTCCACTAATTCTTTTTCTGTCTTATCTACAAGCTGCAAAATTTCTTCCGCACGACGGCGAAGAAGTATTCCTTCATTTGTCAATTTGATTTTCCGTGTCCCTCTATCAAACAGCTTTACACCAATATCTTCCTCCATCTGTGCAAGCTGACGTGAAAGTGTCGGCTGCGTGATATGTAAAACTTCTGAGGCTTTTGTGATACTTTCTTCCCTTACTACAGCCAGAAAATATCGAAGAACTCTAATTTCCATCAGTAATACCTCCTATATCTGCCATGCTTAATAAACATATTTTAACTTATATATGCTTTAGAAGCAAGATTACTAACCATTGTTCATAATACTTCTTATTTTTACAGACTTACCATTTGATATTATACTTCACCGGAATCATTTTGGAACATAACGATATATTCTATCGAATCGGCGAAGGACACAAAGAATTTATTCCCGACAAAGCAATAGATAAAGAATATTATCTTCTAACTTTCATGGCAATTGCAAGGGAGCTGAATGTGTTTCCATTCAGGAAGCAGAGGTGCATATAGCGGCAGGCCTTTCTCTGACATGGATCAGAAACCAGAGGGAAGAATTCCGTTCTTATCTGCTCCAGAATCAAGAAAAACTGCCAATCTCTTCTTTAATCTCATTGCGAAAAGATATGAGAAATCAAGTACGATTATCACGACAAACCTAACATTCTCTAAATGGCCAGAGGTGTTTAATGATCATGTTCTTACTAATGCCTTATTGGATAGACTTCTTCATCATAGTTCTGTATTAAGCATCAATGGTCCGTCATATGGACTCAAAGATCAGCTTCAATTCATAGTGGATGAAGACTAAAAAGCCAATATAAGAATGTACGAAAACCTACATATTTATATTGACTTTTGCATTCATCGGCCATGTTTTACCTACATGTCTTGCACCCTGTATAATCATTGGCTTACGATTTGGCTTTTCTTTCCATTTGAATAATTCTTCTATTGCATATCGATACATAGAGACACCTGCTTTTTTATTCCTTTATATCACCTTTTTACATTTTTTACAGCGAAAAAATGTGTTATCACTACACTTTTTACAGCGAAAAAATGTGCTACCTCTACACTTTTTACAGCGAAAAAATGTGCTACCTCTACACTTTTTACAACGTAAAAATGTGAGCTTCAGATATTTTAAAGCCTAAAAAAAGACTATCACACATAAGTGTCATAGTCTTTTGATGTTATAATTTGAAGTTTGCTGCGTCTTTCTTGAACTGTACAACATCTTCATCAGTACCTAATACAAAGTGTGTTTCAGTAATCTGATGCTGAGTACCAGCATTATAATCAAGACCGCTTGTTTCATAATCATAAGAGAATGATTTTCTTACCTTCTCGACTCTTGGGTTAGAATGAGGGATGGCAGATAATAATGATCTTGTATATGGATGGAGAGGATTACTAAAGATTTCATCTGCAGTTCCTGTTTCTACTAAGTGACCTAAATGTAATACACCAATTCTATCAGAGATGTATTTAACCATTGATAAGTCATGAGCGATAAATAAGTAAGCAGCACCTGTTTCTTTCTGCATCTTCTTCATTAGGTTTACAACCTGTGCCTGAATAGATACATCTAGGGCTGAGATTGCTTCATCGGCAATGATTAGATCAGGGTTCATAATTAAGGCTCTTGCGATACCAATACGCTGTCTCTGACCACCAGAGAACTGGTGTGGGAAACGGTTCGCATGTTCTTTTGATAGACCTACCATCTCAAGAATCTTATAAACCTTTTCTTCTCTTTCTTTTTCATCTTTATAATCATGATGAATATCAAGACCCTGAGCAATAATATCAATAACCTTCTTACGAGGGTTTAAACAAGCCATTGGATCCTGGAAAATCATAGCCATCTTAGTACGTAATGTCTTAAGAGCTTTCTTAGACATCTTACCAGTGATATCTTCACCTTCGAAGATGATCTGACCATCAGTTGGATCATATAATCTAATAATGGCACGACCAGTAGTAGATTTACCTGAACCAGATTCACCTACTAAACCATATGTTTCACCTGGCATGATTTTGAATGAAATACCATCAACGGCTTTTACAGTAAACTTTCTACTTGGATAGAAATACTGTTTTAAATTCTTGACTTCAAGAATTGGAGTCTGACTATTCTTGTCCATTATTTGGTACACCTTCTTTCATCATGTTATCGATTCTCTTTCTTAATGCTTCAGGCATTTCTACCTTTGGCGCATTTGGATGCATTAACCAGCTGGCTACCTTATGAGTTGTAGAACCTTCTACTTTGAACATAGGTGGTTCAATTCTCTTATCGATATTTAATGCATATTTGTTACGTGGTGCGAATGCATCACCTTTGATTTCTTTTGTAACGTTTGGTGGTGAACCAGGAATTGTATATAATTCTGGATCATCAGTATTTAAATCAGGCATTGCTGATAAAAGACCCCAAGTATATGGATGTAAAGGTCTGTAGAAGATATCTTCGATAGAACCTGTTTCTACAATCTTACCTGCATACATAACGTTTACGAAGTCTGCTACCTTAGCAACTACACCTAAGTCATGTGTGATATAAATAACTGAAATACCTTTTTTCTTCTGTAAGTCCTGAATTAATTCAAGAATCTTAGCCTGGATAGTTACATCTAGGGCTGTTGTAGGTTCGTCACAGATTAATACATATGGATCACAAGATAAAGCGATTGCGATAACAACACGCTGTCTCATACCACCAGATAACTGATGAGGGTAGTTCTTCATACGTTTTTCTGCATTTGTGATTCCTACTTCTTCAAGAAGCTCTACAGCCTTTTTATATGCTTCTTCTTTAGATGTTCCATAATGATACATCATTGGTTCCATGATCTGTTTGCCAATTGTCATTGTTGGGTCTAGAGAAGTCATTGGATCCTGGAAGACCATCGCAATCTTACGACCACGGATTTCCTTCTGGATTTCCTTTTCTGTCATCTTAGTGATATCTACTGTATGTTTTTCATCAGTATCTGGATCATGCCAAGTATAGTCGATTGAACCACTTTCAATACTACCATTCTTAGCTAAGATACCCATGATAGCTTTTGTAGTAACTGATTTACCTGAACCAGATTCACCTACAATCGCAATTGTTTCTCCTTTATAAAGGTCTAAGTTAACACCACGGATGGCATTCACTTTCTTACCTTCAATCTTAAAGGAGATATTTAAGTCTCTGATTTTTAAAATTCTTTCTCTGTCAGCCATAATTACATCTCCTTCATAGTAGGATCAAGTGCATCTCTTAAACCATCACCTAATAAGTTGAATCCTAACATTAATACTGCAAGGATAATAGCTGGGATAGTCATCTGAGTTGGATATACTGTGAACACTTCGAAACCTGAGTTGATCAAAGTACCAAGTGAAGCCTGAGGTACAGTTAAACCTAAACCAACGAATGCTAGATATGCTTCATAGAAGATTGCATTTGGGATAGTCATCATAGACATGATGATTAACTGTCCAAAGATGTTTGGTAAGATTTCCTTGAATAAGATAAAGATATTGCTTGCACCTAATGTTCTAGAAGCAAGAATGAATTCATCTTCCTTGATTTTTAATACCTGTGCTCTTGTGATACGAGACATAGGAATCCATTCAGTGAAGATTAACGCAAGAATAACAGTATATAAAGAAGGCTTTAATACTGTTAAAAGAATAGTTAATACTACTAGTGTTGGGATAGAGTTGATGATTTCCTGAATTCTCTGAAGGACAGAGTCAATTAAACCACCAAAGTAACCAGAAATTAAACCATAAGTCATACCAACTACGATATCAATAACAACTGCAACTAATGCGATAATTAATGAAATACGAGTACCCTGCCATGTTCTTACGAACAAGTCACGGCCATATTTATCAGTACCAAAGAAATGAGTACCATTTGGAAGAATATTCGCAATACTTGTATCAATTGCATCATATTTCCAATGAGAAATCATTGGTACAAAGATAGCAAGTAAAGCAATGATAATAATACAAGCTAAACCAAAGATTGCACCTTTGTTCTGAGTAAAACGGTAAACAACGTCTTTCCAAGCAGGTCTTGCAGGAGCAACTTCATCAATGTTGATATTCTGTTTATCACCGATAAACTCAAAATCATCTGGCAAAAATTCATATTTCTTGTCATCCATCTTAGTTGTCCCCCTTTCCTAAACGGATACGTGGATCGATAATACCATAAGATACATCGATTACTAACATCATAACGATATACATGAATGCATATAAGAATGAACATGCAACGATGATGTTGTAGTCATTGGCACGAATACTGTTAATTAATAGCTTACCTAAACCTGGTACAGAACAGATCTGTTCTACTACCATTGTACCAGTCATCAAGTTAACTAGGATTGGACCTAAGATAGTGATTACTGGGATTAAAGCATTACGTAATGCATGCTTGAAGATTAATGTCTTACGATCTAAACCTTTAGCCATTGCAAGAGTCATATATTCACTATTTAATACAGAAATCATTTCTGTACGAGTGAAACGTGCTACGTTGGCAATAACGCTCATAGATAAAGCGATAACTGGCAATATAGATGAGAAGATTGGATTCATATCATCATACATTGTTGGTAAGATACGAAGATCATTACTGAACAAGATAACAAGTAATAATGCGAATACGAATGATGGGATAGATACACCTAAGATAGAAATAATAGTTGCGATTGTATCCCAAATAGTGTTCTTGTTTAATGCAGCAACGATACCAAGTAACATACCTACTAATGTACCTAAGATACATGCAGCGATACCATAAGCAAATGAAATCTTAGCTGCGTCAAATACTAATTCAGAAACATTCTGATCTTTGTATAAAACATAAGAAACACCGAAGTCGCCTGATAACATATTCTTTAAGTATGTACCATACTGTACTAGAACTGGCTTATCAAGACCATATTTTGCCATAATGACTTTCTGCTGTTCTGGACTCAACTTTTCTGAGTTGAATGGAGAACCTGGCATACAACGAGTCATAATGAACAGAACTGTTAGTATAACAAATAGAGTAATTGCGGAAATAAGCAATCTCTTTAAGATATACCTAATCATGGATTTATCCATATAAATATCACACCTTTCATTTAAAAAAGAAGAACACATTATAGCAAGAGCTATAATGTGTTTATTCTCACTATGTTCTGTTTATTCTTATTTGATAGTTACGTATTTGAATGTATAAGGAACACCAACTGCTGAATGAACAAGTCCTTTTACATTCTTAGCCTTTAATGCTGCAGCACCCTTTTCGAATACTGGAATATAAGCTAAATCATCAAGTGCAGTCTTTTCTACCTGAGTCATTAAGTCCCAACGTTTATTTAAGTCTGATTCAGCCTGAACCTGTTTCATTAATGAATCAACTTTAGCATTGCTGTACTTACCATAGTTATTCTGGTTACCAGTTAAGAATAAGTTTAAGTAAGTTGTTGGATCAGCATAGTCTGGACCCCAACGAGTACATGCAATCTGATAGTTACCATTTGCCTGTCTGTTGTAAATTCTGTCTTTCTTTACAGTTGCAACCATGTTTACTTTTAAGCCTTTTAACTTAGAGAATGAACCCTGTAAGTATTCAGCCATAGTATCCA
>ERZ827496.3066-NODE-3066-length-15183-cov-5.031663_pt1 | contig 15183 bp, 14 predicted proteins | sample MGYA00519769_ERZ827496 | MGnify/ENA primary metagenome ERZ827496 (study PRJEB31778, sample SAMEA3449327) | human gut metagenome | biome: human gut; feature: human-associated habitat; material: faeces | place: United Kingdom | collected 2010/2012 ...
ACGCCACCGAGTCCGTGTTTGCCGCCGTATATCTGGACGGCGGAATTGAGCCGGTTAAAAAAATAGTAAATAAATATATATAGAAATAGTACATATATATAACTATAAATATTGTATAAAATATTGATAAAACTATGTATAAAAATATAATTAAAACTAGAAATAAATCTATAACTAAAACTAGAAATAAAAATATATAAAAATATATAAATAAAAACACATGAAATATTGAAATAAAACTATGAAATTTGATATAATAAATCGTAGAAAAAATACTAAAAAAATTATAGAAAAATTTCTATAGATAAAAATAGCTGTAAAAATATATAAAAAGGAGGTTTTCAACATGGAAAACGAAAAAAGATTAGTGGAATTTACTGAAAACGGCGGTATAAAGCCAGTTAAAGAGGCTAAAAAGAGAGTAACAAAACAAAAAAACTATATAATAGACAAAAAGGTTGCAGACGGAATAAAGAGTTTATCAAAGCAATTTGGGGTTACAGAAAGCAAAATGCTAGAAGAAATGTATTATACATTTGCAGAGTTACTAGAGAGAGGTAAACAAGACCAAGTCGAAACTACTACTGCTACTACTGGTAAAGGCAAAGGTAAGGGCAGAAGTAAAAGCAAAACTGCTAATGCTGATACAGAAGAGCAAATAAAGGGTCAAATGGACGTAGAAGAGGCTATAAAGAACGTAGAAGAAGATTCAAAAGGAAATGTTAAGAAAGACAAATAGAAGGTCTTAGAAGGTCATTAGGGGCGGTACTTTGGTATCGCCTTTTTTAGTATAAAAATAAATTTTTATGTAAAAAAATAAAAAAATATATAAAAAATACTGACAGATTACTGGAGAGCTAAATAAAATGTCTTATTTGGGATAGCGATATCACTCTTAATTTGTCAAAGATTGTCGAAATTGTGCATTTGAAACGGCATGAAAGTATATATTTCATGTCATGACAAAAAAATGACAAGCTCAAAACCTTGCAATTACAACGTTTTTAGAGGTTGGGGCAAAATGGCATAAAAACACGCTAAAAAATAACCAAATACTGGAAGAGTTGATATTACTGGATTTGAAGGCTAAAAAAATTAACAAATTTTTCCTGACTCTTTACTGACCGAAACGGGTTTCGTACATTAAAAATCTATGTCGAAAATACATCATTTTTAAAAAAGTGATTTTAAAGCCTGTAACCGTTGGTATTACTGGGCTTGAGGGTGATTTTATAAAAAATTTAAAAAGTGTCAAAAATAGTGTTTCATATATCCATCAAAAAAAACAGGCTCTAGCTATTGGTATTACTGGATTTGAGCAAAAAAAATCTAAAAAAAAGTACCTCGTCGTTTACCAGTAGTAATTAAAGACGAAACTAAAGCACAAAAAAATCTGAGAAAAAAATCTCTCAAAAATAGGAATGATTTTAAAAAATAAAAAAGTATCAACATGAGGGAAAAAGTATTACTTTTTAGGTAAAAGGTAAAAGTATTAAAAGTGTTGACGGGTGAAAAAAAATAAAGTAGAATATAAGGGAATTCAGATGAATTTGTCAAAACTGTGAAAAGGGCAAAAAGTATAGAAAGTTACGAACCTAAGATTCTATACTTTTGACAGGATGTAAAGGAGGGGGTTATATGATATATGGATACTGTAGAATTAGTAGACCAACCCAAGAAATAGCAAGACAAGTATCAAATATAACAAAAGTGTATCCAGAGGCAAAACTGTATATGGAAGCCTACACAGGTACAAAGGTACAAGGTAGGAAAGAATGGAATAAGCTATATGGAACTGTTAAAAAGGGCGATACGATAATTTTTGATAGTGTGAGTAGGATGAGTAGAAACTCGGAAGAAGGTATAAAGCAGTATATGGAGTTGTTTGATAGAGGGGTTGAGCTTATATTCCTAAAAGAGCCTCACATCAATACAGCTACATACAGAAAACAAATACAAGATACCGAAAATTTACCTGTAACAGATAATAAAATAGTAGATGCTATTCTAGAAGGTGTGACCAAAGCCTTAAAAGAACTAGCAAAAGAGCAAATTAAAATAGCTTTTGACCAAGCCGAAAAGGAAGTTAAAGATTTGCAAAAAAGAACCTCGGAAGGAATGTTGGAGGCTAAAGCAAAAGGAAGTCGAATCGGAACTGAAAAGGGTAGAAAGTTAATCACTAAAAAAAGTATAGAGAAGAAAAGGGAAATAAAGAAATATGCTAAAGATTTCGAAGGGTCTCTGACAGACAAAGATACTATGAAACTAATTGGTATAACTAGAAACACATACTATAAATACAAAAAAGAGCTTATAGAGGAAATGACAGAAGAATTAACAACATAGGAAAAGGGGGAGACTCTATTGTTCGGAATAGATAAGAGGAATTACGGAACGTTAGATATTGCGAGAGCCCACGATTTTGAAAAGCTCAAAGGTCACAATAATGTATCTTTTAATACTAGGGGCGATATGATGAAACTTTATGACCAGAACACAGGAGAGGTCTATGAATTTGAGAGTATAAGCATTAAGAAAGATGAAAAGTTTAACCACCTTAAAATAGGACTAAAGAAGGAGAAAGGGGTTAAAAGGGAGTTTGCTAGGTTAGAAGTTTTTATAGATGATGATAAAGGAACAGCAAACTTAAAGCCTTATAACAAAGAGCAAACAATAAAGCAATTAGAAGAACTTTTGAAATATATAAAAGATAAATACGGATTAAATCTAGGCTGCTCAAATGCTAAATATACATATTTGGAAATAAATAAAACAATAGAATTAGATGAAGATGTGGAACTTTACAGGAATGTGCTAGAATATTTTACTTATATAGCTCCAGTAAGGTACACACGAAAGCAAATAAATAAAAGCGGTGCAAATCTATTGAACCTAATAGCTTTGGAGAATAATAGTGTAAAAATAAAGCTATATAATAAAACAAAGCAATTAAAAGAATATAAAAAGGTTAATGTAGAAGGTTACTTTTTAAGAATAGAGATTTGTTTAAAAGATTCTAGAAAGATAAAAAATGCCTTCGGCACAACTGAAATACATAAAATAACTGATGAGATGATGTGGGAATATTTCTTTAATATGGTGAAAAAAGATTTATTTGATAGGTTAGATAAGCAACTAGAAAAGGCAAAACCGAAACTAAAACAAGAGTTGCGATTGCAAAAGAAAGAGGATTCTAAAAAATATCCTAAAATATTCTTGTTAAGTGCATGTAGTTTAAACTATGAGAAAACTGAAATACCACTAATACTAGATGTTGAGCAAGTGTTTGAGGTATTAAAACCTACGGTTGCTAGGTGGGATAGAACATATAAAACACTCAAAAAAGAGATTGATAAAAGACCACATAAAAAAAATAATCTCGCCAAATACGACGAGATTAAAAACAAAACACTTTTACAAAATTATTAAATATTGAAATTGCGACCTTCAATATTTAGTTGATGAATTAATTATAACATGAATTTAAAAACAAAACAACACACATAATGAATATAAAACACACAAGCAGAAGGGCTAAAGCAGATTTTTAGTCCTTTTCTTGTTTTTATTTAGAATAAATTTAAGAAGATAAAAAAGACTGCTTGTAAATCGAGGTTTGCTAGTGAAAAAAATATGTCATGCCGAGGTCCATTTATAACGAGTTATAAATGGATCTGTCATGACAGATTTTTTGAACGGTACAAATTTGAGCAATAAAATTAATAAAACAAAATTTTTTTTAGTCACGACATGTCATCTATTTTAAATAATTTTTAAATCATATAAACTGGTAAAAAATAATTATTTAAGGGGGTTCTAATTATGAGACAACCAAAAAAAGATGCCAAAATAGAAGTGAGATTAACTACAGAAGAAAAGCAAATAATTAAAAATTATTTTTCGGATAATAGTATTAATTTAAGTGACTATATACGAAAGCACTTATTACAGATAGCAGAAGAAAAATAAAAATTGATACCAATAGAACACAAGACACTCTGGGGAGTGTCTTTTTTATAAGGTATTACATACCAATAGCAAGTGTACTGTCGTACCCATGCTATTTTAAATCGCAAGACCTACGGTCTTACTCCCCTGTCGTGCCGACAGCGGTGTGACTTCGTCACACACAACCTCCTTGCGGAGCTTGTGTGACCTATTGGTATAAATAAAAGTATTTACACCAATAGCTAGGGGTGGATTTTTCTAAATGGAATGTTATCTGCAAAAGTTGTAGCAGATTGATTCCACCGCAAAATCTATCTTAGGCATTGCTGCACAATGCCCAAAAAGGAAAAATTAAAAATTTTTCCTCCTTCGCAGAACTCGCATTTTAGCCTATGTGGGCAAAAATACTCGTTCTGCGAAGCTGCTGACCGCTTTCCATTTTTTTTAATATACAAATCTAAATCTAGCGATTTATCTTTTAATTAAAAAAAGATGGATAAGCTTACGTTACAATGCTTGTTTATTTTGCTATAAATTTGGGGTTTGTTATATATTATTTTCTTCCGTAGCTAGTTATATTTTTTTTTAATCTAATTAATATATTTTATCTAAAAATATATCCAAAAAGTATATTTATCAGATATAAATTTTTTTTGTAGGGGGTGATATTATGGCAATGAAATTTAACCGCAAAGACGAGGCAGTTACGAAAGCTTTGGCTCGTGTTGGAAATGTAACAGAAAGCCATTTAAAAAGCCTAGGGTATACAGAAACTAGAATCAAAAACCGTTCATGCGGAGCAGAAAAACTAATTGAGCGAATCGGTCGAGATAGTAAGACTGGTGAGAATATGTATAGGTTAACTGAAAGTGGTAAAGACCAAGCCGTAAGACTTGGTATACCTAGGTCTGACCAATATAGGGGACAAGGTCGAGAGAAGACCATGAATTTTGAACACGATAGAAAACTAGCAGATGTTTACTGTTCCCTAAGAGAAGAGGAAAGGGACATGTGGAAGACGGAGGAACAGTATAAAAGGGAGATAGAACAGGCTAGGGAGTATATAAGGGTAAATGAACCAGAACGTTGGCAAGAGGTCGCAGAAGTCAAGATGACGGCTTTTGATGGGGGTTACATAGATTCACAAGGTCAGGAACATTATGTGGAAGTTTACACAGAAAGTTATAATGGAAAAATGATAGCTAGCAAGGAGGCTTCGGCAGAAATGCTAGGGGGTAGTTATCATTCATATAATGCTTAGACAGTCTGAGAGCCTTTTTAAAGGCTCTGAAACTAATAAATAATACAAATTATAAGGGAGGTGCTTTAAATGGCTACAAAAAGCAAAACAAGAGAGGAGATTAAAAAAAGTAAAATACAAGCGATAGAAAATAATATAAATCTAATAGAGATATTACATTACTACTTCCGAGGACAGGTGTTAGAAATGGATTTAAAGGACTTTTGCCTAAGATTTAATATCTATGAAACGGAGAGGCAGTTCCAAAGTGCTGTTAAGAAACTGGTTAGCAAGGATGTATTGAAGATTGAGAAACTGGTAAATACCAATAACAACGTAATAATAGCAAAAGGGATAGTTTATACATACTTTGGAGAGGAAGGTAAAACGACTAGATATAGTGTAGATACAGTTGTTAAAAATAGCTACCTAAACTACATATTCCAAAATAGAACCGACCTAGATGATAAACTAAGCATAGAGGAAAATGCACGAAATATAGCCGAACACAGTACATTTTTTGCTACAAAAAGAGATGTTATGAGTTGCTATAATATGTTTAAACCATACCTAAGCCCAGAAGGGGAAGTGGCTCTGGGGGATTCTCTATACACCGAAGAAAAAAGGAAAGTGGCTCTAAAGAACGTACAAAAGGCAGACATGGAAGAAAGGGCTATAACGTATGAGCAGACCTTACAAACACTAAGAGAAAGAGATATATATATTAGTCGAGTTCCGTATGAAAGAAAAGGAGAAGGGACTTTTTGGAGATATAAAGTGTTTCTATTAGATACTAATTCTGCTTTTACATTAGCTAATATATCAAGCAAAATAGCTTTAGTTTTAAATGTGCTTTATGAACATTTAGACCATCAGCATATGGATTATACGATAGATTTTATAATATGTGCAAAAAATGAAGAAACTAAAAAGAGGCTTGAGAGAAACTTTGTTACACCAAGAAAAAACCGAGAGGCGGATGTGAACATTGATAAAGCTATAAACAAGGCATTAAACGTAAGGGGGACAAGGGTATACATGGAGTATAAATTTAAACGCAAAGCTAAGAGTAAAGGTGGTCAGACGCTGCACATATTAGAAAATATATATCGCCCTATAGATAAAAAACTACAAACAATAAGAGTAAACGTAGATAACATAGATGTGGGGATGAGACATAATACAGAACTTAAAACAAAAGCCTTAATAGATAAGAAGGCTAAAGAAAGCAGAGAAAAGCAAAGAGATATGGTAATAGATATACTAGCAAGAAACGGACTGTTAAGAGAAGGTCTTACGGATGGGCAGATTAAATACATTAAAGAAAAAATTGAGGTATAAATTAAGAAAAATAAAATTAAAAAAGGCTTAATGTAAATTGAGATTTGCTAGTGAAAAAATATGTCATGCCTAGGTCCAGTTGTAACAAGTTACAACTGGATCTGTCATGACAGATTTTTTGAACGGTACAAATTTGAGCAATAAAAATTAATCAAATAAAAAAATTAAAGAAAATTATTAAAAAATAAGCTAAAGATTAAAAAGAGATACTCAAAAATATACAAAATTGCGCAAAACCTAGCAATTTCAACAGTTTTAGAGAAAAATATATTGCTATTCTGGAATGTTTTGGGTATGATTAAAACACTTATAAAAACAAAATATCGAAAGGGCAAATATGAAAGAGTTATATTTAAAAGCAAAAGAAAAAATTGAGATTTTAGAGAAAAAATTTTTTGTAAACGATAAAGTAAGACAATTATACGAAGATTGGGAATATATACTGGAAGATGGTACTTGGGAGTATTTTTATACCGATTTGGATGAATTAGTAACAAAAGAAAGAATAGAAGATATAAACGAGTGGAATAATAAAAGATTGCAGGAAAGAGAAGATATTTTACTAACGATAGATTGTAAGATAGATGCAGAAACTAAAGAAATTTTTAAAAAGCTAGAAAATATTTATTATGAGCGAAAATCTAAAAAGGATTTTAAGGATTTTATTGAAGAATATAGAATGATATATGATTTGTGTAGAAGATTTGAAATAGTAGAATATGAAAAAAATAGAATAAAAAAAATGCAAGAGTGGGAAGAAGAAATAAGAAGACAAGAACAAGAGTGGGAAGAAGAAAAAAGAAGACAAGAAAAGGAATTTGAAAAGCTAGGAGGAAAGGAATTTGAAAGCCTAGAAGAACTAGAAGAAGGTGTACCTTTCTAATTTAGATTTATAAAAGTTTTTATTTACAAAATCAGAAAAAATACATATAATCATATTTATAAAACGTATGTATGAAACATATGTATAAAACGGAGGAAAATAAAAACATGAGCAAAAAAGAATTTGTTTTAAAGAAAAATGGCAAAATAACAATAGCAGAAGCACAGAAAGAAACTAAGATTAAGAAAACATATACACTAAGCCCAAAGGCTATAAGCCAACTGGAGGACTTGTCGGAAAAGCTAGGAAATAACAGTATATCAAGCACAATCGAACAGGTTGCGGATATAGTAACACAAATGCTAGAGAAATAGTGAAGTTAAAAAACTTCACTATTTTTTTGTGTAAATTTCAACGTTTTTGATATTTTATGTATATTTTATACATATATTTTATAAATATCATTGACACATATAAATTATACATATATAATATACTTATCAAACGAAACAAATATAAACAAAAAGGAGTAAAAAACATGACAAACGTAATAGAAAAAATGCAAGATTTAACACAAAAACTAGATGGGGAAATTTTAAAAGCTAATATAGACCTTGGAAACACTAATTACAAGCTAGTTATCGGTGATAAAAGGGTAATAGATAGCTCAAATACAGAACAGGTTTCAGAAGGGACTTTCGGAGCTTATGAGGTGGATGAAAAATATTATTTATTTGGGCAAGGAGCAAACGTAAAATACAACACAAATAAAATATGCATAGAAAAAAGAGCCTTACTAGGCAAAGCCCTATACCCTATGGTTGAGGAAGGGCAAAAGGTTGAAGTTACAACACTTTTACCGCTATCACAATATATAGCAAATGAGAATAAAGAAAAATTTAAAGAGTTGCTGATAGGACAGTACAAAGTATCTAATTCTAACGGATTCACAAAAGAATTTGAAGTGGTTAAAGTAAATGTAAATTGTGAGGGGTTCTCTGCTTTAGTTACTAAGCCACAACTACTGAGAGAACCTCTGTATTTGGTTGATATAGGCGGCGTAGATATAGCGGGTTGTTATATAAACAGAACACCAGTCGTAAAGAAATCTTTCACAATAGAGGGTGGTATGAATAAGTTTTTCAAGGATTTAGCAACAACTCTCACAAGTAAAACATCAAGAAGTTACACGAATGAAAATGCAAAAACTTTATTTGAAAAAGATAAGAAATCGGCTAAATTGCAACAAATAATAGATGAATTTGCAGTCGAATATTTAAAGAAAAATGTATTTGAAAGATTAGATAATATAGAGTTTAGATGGTATCTGCATAAAATCGCCTTTGTAGGAGGTGGAGCGGTGGCTCTACAAAGTTATTTGATGTTAGCCTTAGAAAGTTATGTAAAAGAGCATACAAACGAATTTGAGGACGAATTTAATAGAGAGGAAGCAGATATAGAGCTTATAGAAGATGCAATTTGGGCTAACGTACTGGGAGCTAAGACTATGGAAGAAAGAAGGGTAAATAACTAAATGTGGGTTAAATTCGAGCTTACAGGAGAACTAGAGGAGCAATTTAAAGCATTGTGTGATGAAGAATGTAGAACCCTTAGCCAACAAGGGCTCTACATCATCAAGCAATACCTAAAAAATAACAAAATGGAACGAAATGTACAGGGAAATAACTTTGTAGAACAGGCGAGAGCAGGTGAGAACGAATCGGAACAGATTAGAACACAAACAGAACTGAAAGAGCCTAAGATTGTTGATATACAAGTGAAAAAAGATGATAAGCAAGAACAAAGCGACACTAAATCGGAACAGGTAGGAACAGATGAGAACAAATCGGAACAGGTAGGAACAGAACAAGAAGATTTTAGACAAATGCAAGATGATTTAGTTTTAGATGTATTGAACTTTTAAAAAATGGGGAGGTAAACTATGCAAAATATAGAGGTTATAGAGAAACAAAGCATTGCAAATACTGTGTTAGATAAGATATTAAGTTGTTTAATTAAGGCTATGCTATTTGCTTTTAAATTTAGTTTTTACTTATGTATGTTGTTTTTACAATTAATTATAAATGTAATCCAATATTGCTTAGATTGGGCATTTGAGAGTTATTTTGAACGTTGGGATTACTTTATTAAAAGGAGACAAGACAAAGAAAATGAACTATTAAAAATAGAGCTAATAGAGGATAATAAGACCTATAAACACTTATATAAGATGAAGAGGAACAAGGAATATGAGGCTATATATGAGGAATTAGAGAATTATTTAAGTGCAGCAATAGAATTTGACAGAGAAATAGCTATAAATAAAGAAATAGCAAGAGATATATTTTTGAAAATAGATAAACTAACACAAAATGCAGAGAGAAATGCTATAGAAGAAGGCTATAAATTTTGCGTAGATACCAATGCTAAATATCAAAATCGAGATATTTACCTAGAATATATGAGGGAACAAATTTTGAAAGAAAAATAATCGGCTAATCGGAAAAATAACCTGTAATGCCTAGGTCCAGTTTCAATAAATTGCAACTGGATCTGTCATGACAGATTATTTTTCAAAGGTGACTGAATGAAGAAAAAATAAAGAGGGAGATATATTATGGCGAAGTTAATTAAAAATGATAGAGATATGATAGACGAGGCTCTTATAAAGAATCTAAAGCACGGTGAAGAAGTAAGACCAGTAGTAGGTTATCCGTTTTATTATGTGTCTAATATGGGGCGAGTGTTCTCTTGTAAACGTAAAATAAACTATAAAATGCAAGGTGGGGAGATATATTCCGCTATTGTTTGGACGGAATTAAAGCAGAGAGAGACAAGTAAAACTAATAAATACCTATCTGTAAACCTACAAAGTGAGAGTAATAAGAAGGTTAGAGAGTATGTTCACCACCTAGTTTTTAGGGCATTTAATAATAATTATTTGTTAGACTTTAACGTAATAAAAATAGTACATAAAAACGGAGATAAACAAGATAATAATTATATAAATTTAGATATAACTTGGAGGAAAAAAAGTGCATATAAAGACCACAGAAATTATGCTTATAAAGTTAATAGATTATCTAGTTTAAAATAGTAAAAATGATACAAGAAATTTGTATCTTTTTTTATACCTAAAATAGGAGTGTAGCCCCTTAAAAAATAGGTGGAGAAGGGGTTAAAATAGCCTAAAAATAACAAAAGAAAGTGTAGCCCCTCAAAAACTAAAAGCCTTTCTGATTTGCTATTAGGAGGGGAGGGGTTTAATTAAGTGTTACAAGAGTGTATAGACTTTCTTAAAATAGCTCGAGAGAGGGTGGAGAGTGTAGCCCCCGTTCTAAGTGTAGCCCCTTCATATGCCTTTTTAGAAGGGGTTTGAGGGTAAAAAAACTAAGCAAGAGAAGTGGCTAAAAAAATACAACAAAAAAACATATAAAAATGTATATAAATATGAATAGAAATAGAAATAAAAATAGAATAAATATAGAATAAATATATTTATTTAATTAACAACATATTAGAGTGTTTTGTGTGCATAATAATTACATCTGTAACAATCCCAAACGAGGCTTTATTTCTACCGATTTCCTACTAATTTTTTGATGTAGATTAAACTATTTTGCGGGAATCGGATATAAATTTTAAATCAATATCAGAAGTCGGATATTTGTTTGCAGTTGTATTACTCAGCAATAGTAACAAGATAAAATTCAAAAGAAAAAGAAGGTGTCTGAAAAAGGAGGGCACTGAAAAAGTTTCCTTGCAGCTTTTTAAAGAATTAAATCTGCACATAGCCTGTATATTATTTGGCTATGTGCAGATTTTTTGTACCTTAATGCCATAATATTTAAGGTCCATGCTATCACAACAACAAGAACTTCCGCTCAGTGAATATAGTTCACTCTACGATATAGTTGTCCCCCAAGACAATCTTCTTCGCCGCATTAATGATCTTGTAGATTTCACTTTTGTCTATCAGGAACTTGCCAATAAGTATTGCAAGGATAATGGTCGAACAGCAGAATCCCCTATTCGCATGTTCAAGTATCTTCTGCTGAAGACCATATACGATATTTCTGACGTAGATGTCGTAGAGCGTTCCCGTTATGATATGTCCTTTAAGTATTTCCTTGGCATGGCTCCAGAGGAAGACGTTATTAATTCCAGCAGTCTTTGTAAGTTCCGCAAGTTACGGCTGGAAGACATGGATCTTATGAACCTGCTAATCCAGAAGAGCGTAGAAATAGCGATAGAGAAAGGCATCATAAAATCAAGGACTATTATTGTAGATGCTACTCATACAGAAGCCAGGTCTAACCCGTACTCCCCGATAGAGATTCTGCGACTCCGTTCAAAGCAACTCCGTAAGGTACTTTATGCCATGGATGATAATATCAAGCAAACCCTGCCGTCTAAGAATAAAGAGGATGATCTTGCGCATGAGTTGGATTATACCAAAGACCTTCTGAAACTTATCACTTCAGATGCCAGTCTTTCAGAAGTGCCTGCAGTAAAGCAGCGACTTAACATGCTCAAGGAAACGCTTTCAGATATAGAGGATCACTATACGACCTCAAAGGATGCAGATGCCCGCATTGGTCATAAAACAGAGGACAGTTCGTTTTTCGGATATAAGACTCACATTGCAATGAGTGATGAGCGTATCATAACAGCCGCTACTGTTACTTCTGGCGAAAAGGGTGATGGGCTTCAGTTGAAAGAGCTTGTGGAGCAAAGCAGAAAAAACGGAATGGAAGTGAACACTGTCATTGGTGATACCGCATACTCCGGATCGGAAAACCTTAGACTGGCAGAAGATGAAGAGAAGGGATTTACTTTGGTATCAAAATTACATCCGGCCATAAGTCATGGACTCAGGAAAGATGAAGACAAGTTTGATTATAACAAGGATGCAGGCATGTTTGTTTGTCCTGCCGGTCATATGGCAATCAGAAAAGCAAGGCAGGGGAAAAAGGATGGGAAATGGAATCAATCCATGACTTATTTCTTTGATGTAGAGAAATGCAAGACTTGTTCACGAAGAGAAGGATGCTACAAGGAGGGGGCTAAAAGCAAGACCTATAGTATACCTATCAGGAATGAAGAACAGAAAAGGCAGCTTGGATTCCAGAAATCACAAGAATTTAAAGATATAGCTCGTCAAAGATACAAAATTGAGGCAAAGAATGCAGAATTAAAGCAGGTATACGGTTATGATAAGGCACTGTCGTATGGGCTGGATGGTATGCAGATGCAAGGTGCTATGACCATCTTTGCCGCAAATATCAAGAGAATATTGAAACTAAGCTAAAAAACACTTATAAAAATTACCCACGTATAATATGATGGCCTTACTGACTATACAAGGCCGAATATAAACTCCTATCAAGATATATAAAAGCAGATTGCAAAACCGATATAAAGGCTAATACAATCTGCTTTCGTCTTTTTAAAGATTGGGATTAAATCTTAAGAGGATACCTTTTTCAGTGCCCTCGAAAAAATCATTCCCTCTTTTTTATTGAGAGCCGTTATGTGTAGTCTGATACCTTTATAGATGCGGTTTTCGTTAATTTTTTCTGTTTCGATGGTAATTGTATCGAAATGGATTCTGTCTTCTTTACTGGTTATGCTGCATATTCTATATAGTATACATTCATTTTCTGTTGATTATCTCACCCAATTTTACAGCTTCCGTAGCTGATAATACAGATAGTAGTTGCTTCGTCCGTATTTCTTTTGAACAGACCGAATAGGCAAGAGTATGGGCAGGCGGGGCGAACTTGTCCGGTTGGCGTTTGTTCTGGAAGCGGTGCTTGTCGCTTTCCAAAAGGATGTAGGCTTGTTTGGAACAGGCTATACCCTTTTTGTTTACAGCCTATATCCTTTTCCCGGATAGGTTATAGGCTATTTTGATTAAATGTTGCGGATAGTTATTGCTTTCTCATTCACCTATTTATTCTGTACTTTGTTTTTCAATGCTTATAAAAGGTGAAGGCAAGTGTTTTTTGGCCTTCACCCTGGGAGTGCTTGAAATATATGGCATACAGATAAAAGGTGAAGGATAAAAAGAGTGTTGCGTATAAAAAAACAGCTCCCGTCCCCCAAAATATGGAACGGGAGCTGTTAGGTAATTATACACGTATGTGTTTACCGATTCTTAATCCTGGCGTTCGCGGCGAGGACCACGGTCTCCACGATCCTGACGGGGGCCACGGTCTCCACGTTCCGGTCTCGGACCACGTTCTGGTCTCGGCGGGCGTTCTTCGTAACCTTCTGGTTTCGGCAGCAGCACTTTGTGGGATAATTTGAATTTGCCAGTCTTGGCATCGATGTCTACCAACTTGACGCTGATAGTGTCGCCTTCTTTCAAACCTGCCTGTTCAACTGTTTCCAGACGTTTCCAGTCGATTTCGGAAATGTGGAGCAAACCGTCTTTACCCGGCATGAATTCAACGAATGCACCGTAAGGCATGATAGAAGAAATCTTTCCTTCGTAGATTTCGCCGATTTCGGGAACGGCAACGATAGCTTTGATGGAGCGGATAGCGGCATCGATTGTTGCTTTATTCGTTCCGGAAATTTCGATTTTACCCACTCCGTCTTCTTCTTCAATTGTAATAACGGCACCTGTCTTTTCCTGAATACCTTGGATGATCTTGCCGCCCGGGCCGATTACCGCACCGATAAATTCTTTACCGATTGTCATCGTTTCGATTCTCGGAGCATGAGGTTTCAGATCCGGACGAACTTCTGGCTGGGCTTCCATTATCTTGCCCAGAATGTGCATACGGCCTTCTTTTGCCTGTGCTAATGCGTTTTCAAGAATTTCGTATGACAGACCGTCTACCTTGATATCCATCTGAGTGGCAGTGATACCGTCTTTTGTTCCTGTTACCTTGAAGTCCATATCGCCCAAATGGTCTTCGTCTCCTAAGATATCGGACAGGATAGCGTAGTTCTGGCCTTTGTTTTCAGAGATCAGACCCATTGCGATACCGGATACCGGCTTCTTCATCGGAACACCTGCGTCTCTCAATGCCAGCGTTCCGGCACATACGGTTGCCATTGAAGAAGAACCGTTAGACTCTAAGATATCGGAAATCACACGTACTACATAAGGATAATCTGCCGGGATCATCCGTTTCAATGCACGATGAGCCAGGTTTCCGTGACCGATTTCACGACGTCCCACACCGCGAGAAGCTTTTGCTTCGCCAGTAGAGAACGGAGGGAAGTTATAATGTAACAGGAAACGTTCTTTTCCGTGGTTCAGTACATCGTCGATCATTTTTTCATCGGCTTTTGTACCTAAGGTAACAGTCGAAAGCGACTGTGTTTCGCCACGCGTGAAGATTGCAGAACCATGAGGACCTGGCAGGCAGTCTGTTTCGATCCAGATCGGACGGATTTCAGTAGTCTTACGACCGTCCAGACGCTTTCCTTCGTCCAGGATAGCGCGGCGCATCGCTTCTTTTTCTACATCGTGGTAATAGCGGCCGATCATTTCAACTTTCTCGTCAGTCAATTCTTCTTCTGAAAACTGAGCTTTATACTCTTCGACAACTGCTTCGAATGCTTCGGCACGCTGATGTTTGTCGGTGCCGGAGGTTGCAACGGCGTATGCCTTTGCATAACATTTTTCGTGTACATCTTTGCGCAGTTCGTCATCATTGACTTCGTGGCAGTATTCGCGTTTAACCAGTTTACCGCAAGCTTCGGACAGTTCAAGCTGTGCCTGGCACTGTACTTTGATTGCTTCGTGTGCTACTTTGATCGCTTCCAGCATTTCTGATTCTTGAACTTCATCCATTTCGCCTTCCACCATCAT
>ERZ827496.3095-NODE-3095-length-15075-cov-7.169108_pt1 | contig 15075 bp, 10 predicted proteins | sample MGYA00519769_ERZ827496 | MGnify/ENA primary metagenome ERZ827496 (study PRJEB31778, sample SAMEA3449327) | human gut metagenome | biome: human gut; feature: human-associated habitat; material: faeces | place: United Kingdom | collected 2010/2012 ...
AGGTCTTTAATCCCGAAAAAAAATCGGGATTAAAGACCTGTCCCCCAATCCCGAAATAAGGAGGCATAAATTTGACAATTATAATATCAGCCTTAAAGATAATATTTTTACTTGGATTTCTAATTTTGATACATGAGGCAGGACACTTGCTAGTAGCAAAACTTTGCAAAGTTAAAGTAAATGAATTTGCAATAGGTTTTGGACCAACAATATGGAAAAAACAAGGAAAAGAAACAAAATATGCACTTAGATTAATACCATTACGGTGGATTTTGCAGTATGGAAGGCGAAGAAGAAAGATCAGAAAATGAGGGATCTTTTTCAAAAGCAAGTATACCAAAAAGAATTGCTATAGTTATTGCAGGTGCAACAGTAAATATCATATTTGGATTATTAGTATATTTTGTTTTAATGTCAACAGGTACAACATATGTAACAAATGAAATAAGTTCAGTATTAGATGGATATGTTGCACAAGAAGTAGGATTGCAACAAAATGACAAAATTGTAGAATTAGATGGAAAGAAAATCAAGAACAAATATGACTTAAGTAAAGCAATGACTAAAGTTACAGAACCAAATGATAAAAACGAAAAATACAATGGAGAAGAAATTTCTTTAAAAGTAGAAAGAAATGGTCAAACATTGGAATATCAAATAAAACCAACAGAAATAAAAACAAAAAATACAGGAATATATTTAGATAAAAATTGTAAAATAATATCTATTGAAAAAGATAGTAGTGCAGAAAAAGTTGGATTAAAGGCAAATGATAAAATAACTAAAATTAATAATCAAGAAATAAATGGTGATTATAATAAAATTGTAAATATGATTCAAGAAAAAGGTGTTAATACAATACTTATAACTGTAGAAAGAAAAGAGCAACAAATAACATTTGAATTTACACCAGATTATATTTCATCATATTATTTAGGAGTAAATTTAAAACAAGCAGAGAACACATTAGCAAATCATTTGATATATGGTGGAATAGAAACAAAAGAATTTGCAGGTTCTATATTAGACAATATAAAAATGCTATTTACAGGAGGAGTAAGTGTAGACCAAATGATGGGACCTGTTGGAATATCAGAAGTTGTTGCAAAAACTAACGGCCTTAGAGAATTTATATATATGTTGGCTTTGATTTCACTATCACTAGGAGTAACAAATTTATTGCCAATTCCAGCACTTGATGGTGGCAAGATTTTAATATTAATAATTGAAGCAATTAGAAGAAAACCATTAAATGAAAGAACAGAAATTAATATACAATTAATAGGATTTTCAATTTTAATAGCATTATCATTATATATAACTTATAATGATATCCTAAGAATTTTTTAAATGAGGTGTAAGACACAAAATTATCAAAATATGTAATAATTAAAGACCTCAAAAAAGGAGAAAAAAATGGATGATAAAAAGGGAAATATAATATTAGGAATAATACTTGCAATATTGATGATAATTGCAATAGCGATTGTGATTATTAATCCAAACAAAGTTGAAACAGTAAATTATGCCAAAGAACAGGGAAATACAAATAGTGAAGAGGTAACTGCAAACACAAATAAAACAAATAATGAAGAACTAGAAAAGGAAGAAAAACAAAAAAGTATGCAAGAAGGAAAAACATTCTGTAAAATAGGAAAAACAGGTGTGATTTACGAAGACAAAAATAAAAGTATATATGCATATAATGTCGAAGATGGTACAACTAAAAAATTAGCACAACTTCCAAATGGAGCAAGTAAAATATATTTTGACGGAGAAAATATATTTGCAATTCCAGACTATTATAGCGGAAAAGGAATTTATAAAATAGATTTGGAAGGAAATGTTACTAAAATTTATGATGGTTCATCTTTACAATTATGGATAACAGATGAGAAAGTATATTTTGTAAATCAAATAGGATATGATACTATAAATCAAAATCCACAGGGAACATTGTGCTCTATGGACAAAGATGGAAAAAATGTAAAAAATATAGCAGAAAAAATAAAAAATTATTTTGCGATAAATAATGATAAAATATATTATACTGCTCAAAACAGAAAAATGCATGAAATAAATATAGATGGATCTAATGATACAGAAATAGCGCAAGGAAGAAAATTTGTAATAACTTTAAATGATAAATATTTAACATATGTAGATTATGCGGAACAGGAAGCAATACATATATTAAACTTGGAAACAAAAGATGATGTGTTGGTTGGATATTTTGGTATGGTTAGAGAATATGCAGGGAATACATATATAAATATTAGAAAAAGACTTGATGATGGTTCATTAGATGAAAAATATACTTTGTTTAATGTTAAAGAAGATGGTACTGCAACAGAAATTGGTCAATTTGCAGATTTTGGAACTAATTTAAATTATATTATTAATGATAAAATTTATGTTGGAAATAGTAGAGATGGAGTTTCTATTGTTAATTTGAAAAATGGTGAGAAGCAAACTGCAGAGAATTACAATAATTGCAGATATTATTTAGGTGGATATGGATATAAAGTTGATGATTCAAATTTGGATGATATTAAAGTTGAAAAGATAGAATTGTAATAAAAAACAAAGCATCAAACCTAGCAACAGAAATCAATAAATTATGTGAAGGTTTAGAAAATAGAATAGGAAAATTACAGAAAAAGCAAGATTAAAATTATCTTGCTTTTTTTGACCTGTTCGCTTTAACAAAATGGCAATTTGTGATAAAATACAACAAAAGAAAAAACATCTTGGAACCGGACCAAAACAGAACAGGTTCCAAAAGAACATTAGCGAAATGGAGTGAATCAAAAGCAATGTCAGAAAATAAAGCAAAAAAAGTAAAAGAAATATTCAGTGATTATGAAACAAAAGCAAATATAAAAGAAGCACATGTTACAGCACTAAATGTAATAAAAAGCACAAATACATTAGGAATAACATTGGAAATAGACGAATACATAGAAGTAAAAGACATATGGTATTTTGAAAAATTCTTAATAGAAAGATTCCATTTTTCAAACATAGATATGACAATCCATTACCAAAAAGACACGCAATTAAAATCAGTAAAAGAAGAATGGAAAAACATCATATGCTATATGGCACATAAATATCCATTAATGAAACCAATGCTATTAATGAAAAGTGATGTTGAAATAAATGACAATATAATAAATGTAAAAATGCATATAAGAGGTGCAGACTTTTTAAGAGCAAAGAAAACAGATAAAGAGTTAGAAAATGTAATTAAAAAATTATATGGAAAAGAATACAAAATTGAACTTGAAGAAATTTTGCCACAAGAAGCGGAAATACAACATGAAAAGAAAATTAAAGAAATGGAAGAAAATGCAATAAAACAAACAGTTGCATTCATTCCAGAAAACGGAGAAAACTCAGAAAATGGACAACACACTGCAAATACTCAAAATTTTCCAAATTCAGCATCAAATGGAACAAATTCTGTACACAACAAAAACAATTCTCAAAACGAGGTGCCAGAATATAATGACCCAGACTATATGCCACCACAAGACGGAGATTACATTCCAATGGAAGAAATGGGAACAATGCCAGAAGATATGGAATTAGATAATGCCGTTATAGAAGAACAAAAATACATAATGGGAAAACCATCAAAAGCAAAAGAAAAACTAATCAAAATAAAAGATATAACTGCAAATGATGGTAGAGTAGCACTAGAAGGAAGAGTACTAACGGTAGAATGTAGAGAAACAAAATCGGGCAAAGGAATGCTTATAATTGACCTATATGATGGAACTGGCACAATGACATGTAAATCATTTGCCAAAGATATCAAAGAAGGAAATGATATAAAAACACAAATAGAACAAGCAAAAGGAATAAAAGTTATAGGAAAAGCAGGACTTGACACATATGCAGGAGATGTAACAGTAATTGCAAACACAATAATTGAAATAGAAAACAATATTCCAGACCTTCCAAAAGAAGACGAAGAAGAAGATACACCATTAATTTTAGGAAAAACAATGAACATAACCGCTCCACTTGCAAAAGTTTCAGAACTAGGACCAGAAGATGGAGCAGTTTCATTAGATGGTGAGATTATCTTTATGGAAGATAGAGAATTAAAATCTGGAAAAACATTATTAAGTTTTGATCTATATGATGGAACAAGTACACTTACATGTAAAGCCTTCCTAGAAAAAGGAAAAGCTAAAAAAATAATAAAAAGAATGGGTAGTGTAAAAGGTATAAAAATTGAAGGAAATGCGCAAATGGACTCATTTTCAGGTGAACTTACTGTTATGGCAAATACCATCGTAGAAAGTACAGGTGTAAAAAAAGAAGTAAGACAAGACAACGCAGAAGTAAAAAGAGTAGAATTACACATGCACACCAAAATGAGCCAAATGGATGCAGTAACATCAGCAACAGACTTGATAAAAAGAGCAATGAAATGGGGAATGAAATCAATAGCAATAACAGACCATGGAGTTGCACAAGCATTCCCAGAAGCATATCACCTAGTTGGCGACGATAATCCAGATATCAAAATAATATATGGTGTAGAAGCATATTTAGCGCCAGATAATACAAAATCAATTTATAATGGAAAGGGACAAGACATAGATGCAACATATTGTGTACTTGACCTAGAAACAACAGGATTTTCAGCAACAAATGATAGAATTACAGAAATAGGAATAATGAAAGTTAAAAATAAAGAAGTAATAGACGAATTCAGTTGCTTTGTAAATCCAGAAAGACACATCCCAGAAAGAGTTACAGAAGTTACAAACATATCAGACGATATGGTAAAAGATGCAGAAACAATTGAAAAAGTATTCCCTAAAATGTTGGAATTTTTAGGTGACCAAAATGAAACTGTAATAGTAGCACATAATGCAAATTTTGATGTAGGATTCTTAAAACAAAATGCCAAAAGATTAGGATATGACTTTGATTATTCATATTTAGATACATTAAGTTTGGCAAAAGATTTATTCCCAGAGTATAAAAAATATAAATTAGGAAAAATTGCGGAAAACTTAGGAATCAAAGTAGAAGTAGCACATAGAGCATTAGATGATGTTGATACAACAGTTAAAGTATTTAATGTAATGATAGATATGTTAAAGGAAAAGGGAGCAAAAAAACTAGAAGATATAGACCAAGTTGCAGCAGATCCAGTAGCAAAAGCAGAAGAATACAAAAAATTAAAAACATATCATGCTATCATTTTGGCAAAAAACTATGTAGGATTACGAAATTTATATAGATTAATTTCACTTTCACATGTTAATTATTTTTATAGAAAACCTAGAATATTAAAAAGTTTATACAAAAAATATTCAGAAGGTTTAATACTTGGAAGTGCGTGTGAAGCAGGTGAATTGTATCAAGCAATAGAACAAGGACGTCCAGATGAAGAGATTGAAGCAATTGCAAATGACTATGATTACTTAGAAATTCAACCAACAGGAAATAATCAATTCTTGATTAGAAATGGAATTGTAAGAGATGTTGAAGATTTAAGAGATATCAACAGAAAAATTGTTGCATTAGGTGAAAAATTAAACAAATTAGTTGTTGCAACATGTGATGTTCACTTTATGGACCCACAAGACGAAATTTATAGAAGAATATTAGAAGCGGGACAAAAATATGAAGATGCAGACAATCAAGCACCATTATATTTAAGAACAACAGAAGAAATGCTTGAAGAGTTCAGTTATTTAGGAGAAGAAAAAGCATATGAAGTAGTTGTAACAAACACAAATAAAATATCAGATATGTGTGAGCAAATAAGCCCAATATCACCAGAAAAATGTCCGCCACATATTCCAGGATGTGAAGAAGATATCAAAAATATTGCTTACAAAAAAGCACATGAATTATATGGTGACCCATTACCCAAAATAGTACAAGACAGACTTGATAAAGAGTTAGACTCAATTATAAGTAATGGATACTCAGTTATGTACATAATTGCACAAAAATTGGTATGGAAATCAAATGAAGATGGATATATAGTTGGTTCCAGAGGTTCAGTAGGTTCATCTTTAGCGGCATTTATGACAGGTATAACAGAAGTTAACTCACTACAACCACACTACCGTTGCCCAAACTGTAAGTATTCAGAATTTGAAGATTACGGAGTAGGAAATGGATTTGACTTACCAGATAAAGACTGTCCAAAATGTGGGCATAAACTAACAAAAGATGGAATGGACATACCATTTGAAACATTCTTAGGATTTAATGGAGACAAAGAACCAGATATTGACTTAAACTTCTCAGGTGAATATCAAGCAAAAGCACATAAATATACAGAAGTAATATTTGGAAAAGGAACAACATTTAAAGCGGGAACAGTTGGTACAGTAGCAGAAAAAACTGCATATGGATATGTTAAAGGATATTATGAAGATAGAGGAATTCCTATGAATAGAGCAGAAATTCAAAGACTATCACAAGGATGTACAGGAATAAAAAGAACAACAGGTCAGCACCCTGGTGGAATTATAGTTGTACCAAAAGGAAGAGAAATATATGAATTTACACCAGTACAACACCCTGCAGATGACCCAAATTCAGACATAATAACAACACACTTTGATTATCACTCAATAGATGGAAACTTGTTAAAACTAGATATACTTGGACACGACGATCCGACGGTAATTCGTATGTTACAAGACTTAACAGGAATTGCACCAACAGATGTACCACTAGATGACAAAGAAACAATGTCAATATTTAATTCAACAGAAGCATTAGGTGTAACACCAGAGCAAATACACTCACAAGTTGGAACATTTGGAATACCTGAATATGGAACAAAATTTGCCAGAGGCATGCTTTTGGACACAAAACCAACAACATTTGATGAATTAATACGTTTATCAGGTTTATCACATGGTACAGACGTATGGCTAGGAAATGCCCAAACATTAATTGAACAAGGGGTAGTAACACTTCAAGAAGCAATATGTTGTCGTGACGATATTATGATTTACCTAATCAAAAAAGGATTACCACCAGACAAATCATTCAAAATAATGGAAGCAGTACGTAAAGGAAAAGTAGCAAAAGGAAAAGAACCAAAATGGAAAGATGAATACATACCATTAATGAAAGAACATGATGTACCAGACTGGTATATCAAATCATGTGAAAAAATAAAATACATGTTTCCAAAGGCTCATGCAGCAGCATATGTTACAAACGCCTTTAGGATTGCATGGTTCAAAGTACACATACCACTAGCATATTATGCGGCATATTTTTCAATAAGAGCAAAAGCATTTGATGCAAGTTGTATGATATTTGGAAAAGAAAAAGTAAAAAACAAAATGAAAGAAATAGAAATGAAAAACCAAAAGAAAGAAGCAACAAAAGCCGAATTAGACATGTATGACGACTTAGAAATAGTATTAGAAATGTATGAAAGAGGATTTGAATTTTTACCTGTAGACTTATACGAATCTGAAGCAACAAAATTCAAAGTACAAGAAAACAAATTAAGACCACCTTTAAACAGTATACCAGGTTTTGGTGGTGTAGCTGCACAAGGTATTGTAGAGGCTAGAAAAGATGGTAAATTCATGTCAATAGACGACCTAAAAATACGTGCTAAAATAGGTGCTTCAGGAGCAGATTTGCTTAAAGAATTTGGTTGCTTAGAAGGTATGAGCCAAAGTAATCAGTTGAGTCTGTTTGGATAAGATAGATTGAGAGGGATTGAGGGACGTTCCTTAAAATCCCCTTTTAAAGGGAAATAGGGACACTCCTTGAAAAGGGACAACAATTAAATGAATGGAGTGAAATCAAAATGCAAGATTTACAAAATATATTCACAACTAAAAATATAATAATCTACTTTATACTAATAAATATAATAGGATTTCTAATAATGTATATAGACAAGCAAAAAGCCAAAAAAGGAAAATGGAGAATACCAGAAAAAACTCTATTTATAATAACTGCACTAGGTGGAGGTATTGGAACAATTGCTGGAATGTATACATTTAGACACAAAACACAAAAAGTTGCATTTGTTGTTGGATTTCCAGTTATAACAATTTTAGAAATAATATGTATAATATATTTTAAATTTATGAGTTAAAAGTATAATGCATAATATATTCTAAAATTGTAAGTTATAAGTATTATGTATAATACATTATGAATTTGTAGATTTAAAAAGATTATGTATATCAAAAAATAACAAAAACTATAAAATTGGCGATATATAGCCGTTTTATAGTTTTTTTATAATTTGCATAAAATTCAATAAGAGTACACATAAAATAAAATGATAAAATGTAAATAATTGGAAAACAAAGTTATGCACAATGGTATGTGCATAACTACCAAAAATAAAGGTGCATTTTTGAGTTATTCACAGAGTTATCCACAGTTTCCACAGGGTGTGGATAAAAAATAAATAAAATAATGTAAACAAAACAGATAACATAATACAAGAAAGATAACATAATTGCAAAATAATACAAAAATATACAACAAAATGTCTTATTAATAATATTATAATAGTAAGAAGATAAAATTATTTAATATAGATATTTTGGGGGATTAAAAATGTTTAGAAAAATAAAATATATGATAGAAAAAAATTTTGAATTAAAAAGAAGTTTTGATAACAAAAAAGATATTAGAAAAGATGAAATAAGTCAATACATTAAACAAGATGCAGTATTAATTGATGTGCGTAGTCCACAGGAATACAGAGAAGGACATCTTGATGGTGCAATATCAATACCTGATTATCAAATAAGAAGAGTTGTTGCAAGGCAAATTACTAATAAAGAACAATTGATAGTTGTTTATTGCTCAACGGGACATAGGAGCCAAGAAGCACAAAGAATTTTAGAAAATATGGGATATACAAATGTGTATAATGTGTATGAGGGTATAATAATATGAAAACCCCCATAATGCGCAATGCGCATTATGGGGTAAGCATTAATTATCTTTTTCGTAACTACAAACTGAAATAGATGAATATGTATAGATAGTTGCTTTATCAGAAAAAAATTTGAAGCTAAATCATTAATACTGAAGGCATTAGTGGAATCAGCGTATATTGGTAATAATTCTGCATCTATAAAACCAATAAAATTACCATCTTTGATTATAACAGTAAAAGATGCCAAAGTATCTTCTGTGGTTGCTAATTCAATACCATCTGAGTAGCTGTTAATTTCAATATTAGAAGTTGAAAGTGAATATGACTTAGAATCTAGAGGTGAATCACCATATACAAATGTGTTGGTAACATTTACAAAGTTTATTTTTGAATTTTTTGGATAATCAAATTTTGATAAATTATCCAATGATAATGTCTTTTTTTCTCCTGCAATCAATTCAATAGGTCCATACTTATTTGTAGATAATGATGAACCATGATGACTAATTACTTCTAATTCAAAATTAATATAGCATGAAACCGGAGAAAGAAATTCTACCGTTTTATCATTGTATTTATATGCTACTGTACATGAGATAGGTGTTTTCTTACCTTCTTTTTTAGAAGATTCTAAATTTTTATCATTTGATTTTTCTTCAATAATAGCTTTTGCAGATGCTTTAACTAAATCAGCTGCAATTTTATCTGTTATAGTAGGAACTAATGCAAAGCTCAATGCCATGTTTACTATAAGAGATGTAATAAAAGAAATACCAAAAATTATTAAAGGGCTTGTTTCATTCCTTGTTTTCTTTTTAGCATTATGATTTAAATGTTTATCTGTAGTAACAGATTTTGGATTTTTTTTCCGTGATTTTTTCTCATTTTTTTTCAAATTTTTTTTCAAATTTTTTTCTTCATTCATTTGAATGTCCTCCTTTTATACATTAGTATTTACTAATAATAAAATAATACCACAATTTACATAAAATGTCAAACAAACTAATTTTCTATATAATCTATTGTGATTTTATTAAACTTATGTTAAAATATGAACAAAAGTTAATAAAGAACGGAACTTAGTAATTTAAAATGTTTAATAAACAGAAAAACATAGGGAGGAAAAATGAATAAAAGACAAGAACATATAAGAAACTTCAGTATAATAGCGCATATAGACCATGGAAAATCAACACTAGCAGACAGAATGATAGAAATGACAGGAGTGCTTTCAAAAAGAGAAATGGAAAGTCAAGTACTAGACAACATGGAAATAGAAAAAGAAAGAGGAATCACAATAAAATCACAAGCAGTAAGAATGATATACAAAGCAAAAAATGGTGAAGAATACGAATTCAATTTAATAGATACACCTGGTCATGTAGACTTCAACTACGAAGTATCAAGAAGTTTGGCAGCATGTGATGGGGCAATACTTGTAGTAGACTCAAGCCAAGGAGTTGAAGCACAAACTTTGGCAAACGTGTATCTAGCAATTGACAACAATCTAGAGATATTGCCAGTTATAAATAAAATAGATTTACCAAACGCAAGACCAGACGAAGTAAAACAAGAGATTGAAGATATAATAGGAATACCGGCAGAAGATGCACCATGTATATCAGCAAAATCGGGATTAAATGTAGAAGAAGTTTTAGAAAGAATTGTAACAGACTTGCCTTCACCAAAAGGTGATGAAAATGCAAAAACAACTTGTTTAATATTTGACTCATACTACGATAATTACAAAGGAGCAGTAGCATATGTAAGAGTAATGGATGGAAAAGTAAAAGCAGGAGACGAAATAAGACTAATGGCAACAAATAAAGTATACACAGTTGCAGAAGTTGGATATTTTGTACCTGGATCATATATGCCTGCAAATGAAATAAAAGCAGGAGAAGTTGGATATATTGCAGCAAGTATAAAAAGTTTATCAGACATACATGTTGGAGATACAGTAACTTTAAACGGTAACCCAGCGGACAAGCCATTAAAAGGATACAAAAAAGTAACACCAATGGTATATTGTGGACTTTACCCAATAGATGGAAGTGAATACGAAAACTTAAAAGTAGCTCTAGAAAAGCTTCAATTAAATGATGCCGCACTAGAATATGAACCAGAAACATCAGCTGCACTTGGCTTTGGATTTAGATGTGGATTTTTAGGACTTCTTCACCTAGAAATAATTGAAGAAAGATTAGACAGAGAATTTGACTTAGGATTAATCACAACTGCTCCATCAGTTATATATAAAGTACACAAAACAACAGGAGAAGTTGAAGAAATATATAATCCAACAGAATTACCAACACCACAAGAAATATCATATATAGAAGAACCATTTGTAACTGCAAACATACTAACACCAAAAGAATATGTAGGAAACATCATGGAAATATGTCAAAATAGACGTGGAATTTATATAGATATGAAATACCTTGACGAAAACAGGGTAACATTAGTATATGAAATGCCATTAAATGAAATAATATATGACTTTTTTGACAATCTAAAATCAAAGACAAAAGGATATGCATCATTTGACTATGAATTCAAAGAATACAGAAGGTCAAATCTAGTAAAACTAGACATACATATAAATGGTGAACCAGTTGACGCACTTTCATTTATAGTACATAAAGATAGTGCATATACAAGAGGAAAGAAAATGGTAGAAAAATTAAAAACAGTAATACCAAGAAAATTATTTACAATACCAATTCAAGCAGTAATCGGAGGACAAATTATAGCTAGAGAAACAATATCTGCAATGAGAAAAGACGTACTTGCAAAATGCTATGGTGGAGATGTTACTAGAAAAAAGAAACTTCTTGAAAAACAAAAAAGAGGTAAAAAGAAAATGCGTGAGATTGGTAATGTTGAAGTACCACAAGAGGCATTTTTATCAGTACTTAAATTAGATGATGAATAATAATTATTAAGTTCATATATTAAAAATAATGTAAAAAGTAAAAGAGGTAGAAAATGAAAAATAATTATAATCAAAAAAATAATAAAAAAATTCAAAAAGAAAATTATGAAAAAAAAGAAGAAAAAAATTATGATGACCAAGTAGAAGGAAGAAATTCAGTATTAGAACTATTAGAAAGCGGAAAAGACATCAACAAAATATTTATAGCAAAAGGAGAAAGACATGGCTCAATCAACAAAATAATAGCAATAGCAAAAGAAAAAGGAATAATAATAGTAGAAAAAGACAAAAGACAAATGGACGAAATGGCGCAAAATCAAAATTATCAAGGTGTCATTGCAATAGTACCACCATTTGAATATTGTGAAATTGAAGACATCATAGATTACGCAAAAGAAAAAAATGAAGACTCATTTGTACTAATTTTAGACGGAATAGAAGACCCACACAATTTGGGTTCAATAATAAGAACAGCAGAAACTGCCGGAGTTCATGGAGTTATAATACCTAAAAGAAGAGCAGCAGCAGTAAATAGTACAGTAAATAAAACATCAGCTGGAGCAGTAGAACATATGCATATTGCTAGAGTTACAAATATATCAGATGCAATTCAAAAATTAAAAGATGCCGGTCTATGGATATGTGGAACAGACATAAATACAGAAAAATATTATTATGATCAAGATTTAACAGGACCATTGGGCATTGTTATAGGAAATGAAGGAAGTGGAATGAGTGACAAAGTAAGAAAAAATTGTGACTTTTTAGTAAAAATTCCAATGAAAGGAAAAGTAACATCATTAAATGCCTCAGTATCAACAGGTATAGTAATATATGAAGCAGTTGAACAAAAATTAAGAAAAAGTATTGATTAAAAAAATAAAAAAATATATAATTGAAATGTACTTAAGAATAAAATAGGAGGTAAAAAATATGATGGCAAGAAAGAAAAGAATAGCAATATTATCAGCATCAATTGCTTTAACTGTCTTAATAATAATAGGAATTTTAATAGTTTTATATCTAAAAACAGATGCTTTTAAAACTAAAGAGACTTTATTTGCAAAATATATGTTACAAAACTTTGATGTTTTAGAAATACTAAAAGAAGATGATGATACAGAAATAGAAAATATGCTATCAGAAAATAAATATACTACTAATTTAGAAGGGAAAATTGAGTACACTGAAAATAAAGGAACTAGTAGTGAAAGTAAAAATAGTGGTGTAAACAATGTGAAAATACAGGCAAAAGGAAATGTGGATAAAACAAACAACTATAAATATTATGACATATCAGTTGTAAATAGTAATGAAAATAGTAATGAAAAGTTAGCTGGATTAGAATATTTACAACAAGATGATACATATGGAATAAGATTGAATGACATACAGCAATTTGTTACTACAAAGGGTGATGACAGTAAAACACAAATGCAATCTTTGGATGAGTTGATACAAAAAATAGATGTAAAATCTATATTAGAGTTTACAGATGAAGAAAAGCAAACTCTTGCAAATACTTATGTTGGAATAATACAAAACAATATATCTAAAGATAAATATCATAAACAATCAAATTCTTTAATAACAGTAAATGAAAAAGATGTACAAACAAATGCATATTATGTTAGTGTTACATTAGAAGAATTTAATAACTTGTATATAAAAATGTTGGAACAATTATCAAAGGATGAAATTATTTTATCAAAAATAGATAAAATAGAATCAAAAATAAAAGAAAATAACTCTGATTATTCTGGAAATTTAAAAGATGATTTTACTGAAAAAATAAATGATAAAATTAAAAATATCGAAGATAATAATATCGGAAATGATGAGGTAAAAATAACAGTTTATGAAAATAAAATGAAAACAGTAAGAACATCTATAGAAAAAGGAACTCAAAAAATAACTTTGGATTTTTATAATGGTTCATCTGCAAAATTAACAACATCAGAAGTAAAAGATGTTACAACAGAACAATTTATAAAAATAGAAAAACAAAATAATCAAACACAAAATAATACTGTTGTAGAATATAAAAGTACTCAAGATAATGCAGTGAAATTAGATATTAATTTAAATATTGAACAAACAGTTCAAAGTGATGATATTGATAAAGAAATAAAATTGGAAATGTCAAATGATAAGACAGATGCAATTGCAAAAATATCAAATAAAATAAATATTGTACAGGAATTTGATAACCAGGTTACTCTTGAAAAAGATGTTGTGGATATGGATAAATTGACTGAACAACAGTCAAATGCGATAAATAATGTACTAAAAAATAATGTACAAAAACAAATTTCTAATATATTATCGGTGGCAAGTGTAAATGATTATGTTAAAATTTTACAAAATTTGGGCCTTGCAAGTAAGGATACGATAAAATTACCTAGTGAAGGCGAAATAACAGATACTGAAAGAAAGAGATTTAATTCGCAATTTGAATTTTTTGCAAGTGAAAATTTGACTGCAGATAATATTAAGGAATTACTTAATACAACTGAGGGTAATTTTGAGGATATGAAGGTTTTGTTAAAAACTGGTGAAGTTCAAGATTTAGATATTGACAAATTAAATTCTCAAAAAGATGGAGATGAATATAAAAAGAATATTTCAGAAATTGTTTTCTATATAAAAAGAAATTCTAATAATGAAGAAAAGACAAAACTTGCTGAACAGTATTTGGAAAAAAATAAAAATGATAAGTATACTGTATCTATTCAATATGATAGTGATGGTTTGGTTAGGCTTATTAGAGCAAAGATTCAAGAAAATAAATAATTTGTTTATATTATGGGGATTACGAAAGTAGTCTCTTTTTTTATCTTCTACAGAAAGTTTTATAATAAAAATAAAATTTTTTTGAGTAAAATTTGTGACAAAAATATTGAAGAATAAAGGGTTTTACGAAGATGGAAAAAAATACCATAAAATTATTTTGAAAAAAGTATTGACTTTAGTAAAAAATGGTGGTAAACTAATGCCTAGTTCACGAGGTTTGACAAGTGAATTAAACATAAAAACAATATGATTTTTTAATGCCAATTTTATTTGAAAAATTAATAAAAAAATTTTTTTAAAAAAAATTAAAAAAAGTGTTGACAAACCAAAAAACATATTGTATAATACAAATCGTTCACCGCGAGGGAGAACAAAAAGTACATTGAAAAGTAAACAGTAAATCCTTTAGAGAATAAACCGAAGCGGT
>ERZ827496.3096-NODE-3096-length-15075-cov-2.698668_pt1 | contig 15075 bp, 10 predicted proteins | sample MGYA00519769_ERZ827496 | MGnify/ENA primary metagenome ERZ827496 (study PRJEB31778, sample SAMEA3449327) | human gut metagenome | biome: human gut; feature: human-associated habitat; material: faeces | place: United Kingdom | collected 2010/2012 ...
GCCCGGCGGGTCTGACCATCGCGGTCATTCTGGCGCGCTATGGGTATGATGTCACGATCTTTGAGAGCCACGACAAGATCGGCGGCGTGCTGCGCTACGGCATCCCCGAGTTCCGTCTGCCCAAGACGGTGCTGGACGACTTTGAGTACCGCCATCTGCGCCTGAAGGGCATCAAGGTCCGCCCCAACACCGATGTGGGCAAGGCGCTCAAGATCGAGGATCTGTTCCGGGATGGCTACAAGGCTATCTTCATCGGCACCGGCGTGTGGCGCCCCAACACGCTGCACATCAAGGGCGAGAGCCTCGGCAATGTGCATTATGCCATCAACTACCTGCAAAACCCCGATGTCTATCATCTGGGCAGCCGTGTCATCGTTATCGGTGCGGGCAACGCGGCAATGGATGTCGCCCGCACTGCCATCCGCCACGGCACACGGCATCTTGAGTGCTTCTCGCTGTCCAAGACGATCACCGCCAGCGAGTATGAGGCCAGCTATGCCAAGCTGGAGGGCGTCAACTTCATCTTTAACAAAAAGCCCGTTGAGATCACCGACAAGGGTGTTGTGTTCATTGACCTGAACGAGGCCGAGGACGGCACGCTGACCGAGATCCCCGGCACCGAGAAGCTCTACCCGGCGGACAGCGTTATTGTCTCCATCAGCCAGGGCCCCTGTACGACGATCACCGACAGCACCAAGGATCTGAAAACCAACACTCGCGGCCTGTTTGAAACGGATGAGGTCGGCCGCACCAGCATCCCCGGCATCTTCGCCAGCGGCGATGCCGTCAAGGGTGCCCGGACGGTAGTCGAGGCCGTGGCCTACAGCAAAAATGTGGCCGAGGCCATGCACGAGTACATGCAGACCCTGCCGCCCGACCTGCCCGACGAGTACGCCAATGTACCTGTCGCGGAGTATGACGAGGGAAACTAACATAAAAAGGCTTCCCCCATGGAGGGCTTTATCGCATCCGCGCAAACTCCCTTGCGTGCTTCACAAACTCCTTCGCCGCGGGGGACAGCGCCCCACGCGACAAACATGCTAATCCAATGCTGCGCTTGGCGGCAGGTTCCAGCTGCAAAACCTGGCAGCCCGCGCTGGCGGCACCCTCTTTAAACATCAGCTCGGGCATCAGGGCCAAGCCCTGCCCGCAGGCCACCATGGCGATCATGCTCTGGTCGTCCACGATATAGCATTGGCTCGACACGTGCAGATCGTTCTTTTTGAAATAACTCTGGATGTCGGCGTCCACGTCGGACTGCTGGCTGACAAAAGGCTGGCCGCGCAGTTCCTCGGCCCGCACCACGCCGGGGCGGCGGGGCTTGTAGTCCGGCGGTGCAATGCAGATCAGGCGGTCATCGTACAGCGGCTCAAAATCCAGGTCATGGGCGCTGGAATTGGAGAGAAATCCCAGTTCCACCGCGCCGGTTTTCAGCCAGCCGGTAATATCATCGTAGGATCCCTGGTAAATTTGCACGTCGATGCCCGGGAACGCAGCCCGGAAGCCCGGCACGATCTTGGGCAGCCAGGTTACGCAGGCCGAGTTGAACACCCCCAGTCGCAGCGCACCCTTGTGCATACCGTTGATCTGGGCAATGGACTGCTCCAGCGACTCGCTGCTGGCCAGCATTTGCTGGATGGCGGGCATCAGTTTTTCGGCGGCGGCGGTCAGGGTGACGCCGCTTTTGGTGCGGGTGAACAGCGGAAAGCCGCACTCGGCCTCCACGCCGGACACCGCGTGGCTGACGGCGGAAGGGGTGATGTGCATACGCTCCGCCGCAGCGGCAAAGGTGCCCAGCTGGGCGACAATGCTTAACAGCTGGCAGTCTGTCAGAGTCATGGTCTGCATCTCCTATGGTGAATAAAATTCATGTGATATATGAAAAAGTTGAGCTTTACTTCATGCCTATAATGTACTATCATAAAGTCAGAAAGTCAATGCCTGCATCGCACAATGCAGGTTGAAAATGACTCCTCTCCCTCCAACCTCACCCCACCGGCCCGCACACCGGTGGGGCTTTTTTTATTTTGCGGATTGTGGTATGATACTAATAAAGCCTTCCCCCAAGGGGAAGGTGCCCCGAAGGGGCGGATGAGGGGTGGCCTTCCCGCGGCAAACCGTGAATGGGTGGCTGCGGCAGACCGGTCCCTCATCAGGCCGTTGCACGGCCAGCTTCCCCCAAGGGGAAAGCCTTTACTGTAAAGGTGGAAAATCACATGGCAAAATCACGCGGGGTGCGGGGCGCAGCGGGCGCCTGTGCGGCGGCATCCCTTGTATATCTGCTGGGGCGCAGCCTGCTGGCCCTGCTGGTCAGCGCCCTTATGGGGCTGGCACATCCGGGGGCCAGTCTGGCAAAGCCCCTCGGCTTCAGTGATGTCAGCGCAGCGCTGTTTCAGCTGCTGGTCGGCATTGGGGCCATCGCCCTGACGCTGGCCTTTCTGCTCAAGCTGACCCGCCTGCGGCAGGCGGATCTGCGCATCGCCCTGCCGGCCCCATGGAGCCCGGGCTTCTGTCTGCCGGTCTTTCTCGGTGTGGCCAACCTCGCCAACCTTGCCGGGGCGCTCATCAACCATATCACAGACAACCCGACAACGAGCGAACTGCTGCCCAGCGGCGGCCCCGAGCTGTTTGTCTGCTTTATAACGCTCTGCATCATGCCCGCTGTGGCCGAGGAGCTGCTCCGCGGTGCGTTTCAGGGGCTGATGCGCCCCTGCGGCAGCGCAGCGGCCATCTTTGCGCCGGCGCTGCTCTTCGGTCTGCTGCATCTCGATCTGGCGCAGGGGCTGACGGCCTTTGCCTGCGGGGTCTTTCTGGGCTGGCTGACCGAGCGGTCGGGCAGCATCCTGCCGGGTATGCTGCTGCACCTTGCAAACAACACGCTGGCGTTTTTGACGATCTACCTGCGGTATTACGCCCCGGCGGAGCTGTCCTTCGGCGTTGAGCTGTTCATCCTGCTCTTTTTCCCGGTGTTCGGCGGCTGGATGATCTGGAACGCCCGGCAGCAGGGCTTTCGCTTTTCGGCCGGTCTGCGCCCCGGCGTGGATGTGCTGGCAGTGTTCACCAGCCCGGCCTACAGCGCCGCTGTGATCTTTCTGGTCGTATATGCGGTATTTTTTGTGCATTGAGGGGGAGCTATGACCGATGAAGAACTGATGCGCGCCGCGCTGGCAGAGGCAAAGCTTGCCGCCGCACTGGGTGAGGTCCCGGTCGGGGCGGTTGTGGCTAAGGACGGGGAGATCATCGCCCGCGCCCACAACCTGCGCGAGAGCGGCAAAAACGCCACCTACCACGCCGAGCTGCTGGCCATTGATGCGGCCTGCAAGGCGCTGGGCGGCTGGCGGCTCTGGCAATGCGAGCTGTTCGTGACGCTGGAGCCCTGTCCCATGTGCAGCGGGGCTATCATCAACAGCCGCCTGAAGCGGGTCGTCTACGGCGCACGCGACCCCAAGGCGGGCTGCTGCGGCAGCCTGACCGACCTGTTTGCGCTGCCCTTCAACCATCACCCGGTCATGGAATCGGGCCTGCTGGAGGAGGAGGCACAGGCATTGCTGCAGGACTTTTTTGCGATGCTGAGAGAGAAACGGAAGAAAAAATGACTACGAACCATGTATTCATCACCGGCGGCAGCCGGGGAATCGGCGCGGCGGCGGTGCTGGCGTTCGCCCGCGCCGGGTATGATGTTGCCTTTACCTACAACGCCCATCCGGACGCCGCCGAGGCGGTGCTGCGCCGCGCCGCAGCCGCCGCGCAGGGCGGCCGCTTTCTGGCAATACAGGCCGATGCGGGGGATTCTGCACAGGTGCAGGCCGCCGTGGAGCAGGCACAGCGGGAGCTGGGCAGCCTGCAGGTGCTTGTCTGCAATGCGGGCATTGCGCAGGTCAAGCTGTTTACCGACACCACCGATGAGGATTGGCACCGGATGATGGCCGTTGATCTGGACGGTGCGTTCTACGCCTGCCGCGCCGTGCTGCCCGGCATGGTACACCAGAAATACGGCCGCATCCTGCTGGTCAGCAGTATGTGGGGGCAGACCGGCGGCAGCTGTGAGGTGGCCTACAGCGCGGCCAAGGCAGGGCTGATCGGCCTTGGCAAGGCGCTGGCAAAAGAGGAAGGCCCCAGCGGCATCACGGTCAATGTCATTGCGCCGGGCGTCATTGAAACCGACATGATGGCGGGCTTTACCGCAGAGGACCGCGCCGCTTTGGCGGAGGAAACCCCTGTGGAGCGCCTTGGCACGGCGGACGAGATCGCCCGCACGATGGTCTTTCTGGCCGATGAGGCCAGCGGCTACATCACCGGTCAGGTGCTGGGTGTCAACGGAGGGCTGGTGATCTGATGCGCGCCGAATACCGCGAGGGAGAGCGCTTTTCGCGCCTTGAATTTACAGAGGAAACCTTTTACGACTGCGACTTCTCCGACTGCACTTTCATCGACTGCACATTTGAAAACTGCAAGCTGGACCACAGCGTGCTGAGTGAGTGCCAGTTCATCCGCTGTACGATTACTGACTTGAAAACCACGATGTCCCGCGCAAAGTTTACGGACCTTCAAGGCTGCACCCTCAACAATATCGACTGGCTGTCCCTGCAGGGAGACGGCTCGTTTGCTGACCCGATCGAAAAATTGCAGGACTGCCGCCTGAAATACAACACCTTCACCGAGATGAACCTTACAAAATTCAACTTTGCGGGCAACGAGATCCAGCGCTCGATGTTCGCCAAGTGCAATCTCGTCAGCGCGGATTTTGAGAAATGCGACCTGCTGGACACCGAATTTTACCAGTGCGATATGCGGAAGGCAAACTTCAAAGAGGCTGGCGGATATAAAGTCGATATCTTCGGCTGCAAGCTGCAGGATGCAAAATTTTCACTGCCGGAGGCAGTGTCGCTGCTGGGAGATTTGAGGATCAAATTGCTGTGAAAAATATACAGATTGAAAAGCTGTCCAATGCGTATACAATTCGCTGCCTGACGGACGCCGATGTGCCGATGCTGTACGCATGGATGCTGCGCAATGACCAGTACTTTCGGTATTGTGGCGGAAACAGGATACTACACACACCACCCCCCTCTTTGCATACTATACCGCAAAGGGGGGCTTTTTATGGCTGTGTACCAGAACGGCATTGATGTGTCGCGCTATCAGGGCAATATCAACTGGGGCAGGGTGGCGGCGGCGGGCAAGCAGTTTGCCATAGTCCGCGTGGGGTCCAGCAACAGCGGCGGACTGTATGTGGACCCGTATTTCCTGCAGAATGTCAACGGGGCCAAGGCGGCAGGCCTGCGCGTGGGAGCCTATTACTATACCTACGCGCGCACACGGGCGGCTGTGGCCAATGAGCTGACGACCTTTTTGAATGTCATGCAGGGGCTGCAGCTGGAATATCCGGTCTTTGTGGATGTCGAGGACGCCAGCCTGACCAGTCTTGGCCGTGCAGAGCTGACCAGCCTTGTGCAGTACGCCATGGATATCCTCTACCAGCGCAAATGGTACGCGGGATGGTATAGCTACACGAACTACATCAATAATTATCTGAACGCCGCCGCGCTGCGCCAATATCCGCTGTGGGTGGCGGATTACCGCTCGACCTTAGGCTACAACGGCAACTACGCCATGTGGCAATATTCGGGCAGCGGCAGTGTGAACGGGATATCCGGCGCGTGCGACCTGAACCGTAGTTACAAGGACTTTTTACCCGAAATACAGGCCGGAGGCTACAATAATTATGGGGTCTCCGGCCCTTCTATGGAGACGGTGGCGGGCCAGCGGCTTGTGGTGTTCAATGCCCGGTGCGAGTATTTCTACACGGCCAATTTCAACGATGTAGTGGGCTATCTGCCGCTGGGCAGCTACTGCGTCGTCAAGCAGAGCACCCAGAAATACAATGGCTATGATTGGGTCATCTTCCGCTACCGCGGCAGCGAGTATTGGACCGCTGTCATCGGTGACCGCAACCGGGTCGAACCGTGTAATTGTGACTGCAATTCATAAACACAACTTGACAACAACAGTTTGTTGTATTACACTGAATTTGCAGGGTCGGATGCGAGCATCGACCTCTACAACCTGCCCGCAGAGTGCAAGTCGATTTGACAAACACTTCCAAACTGTGGTTTAATAAAAATATATGTGCAAAAACTACCACTGTTTCAATATACATCAGGGGGAACCGCCGCATGGCAAAAAAACAACAGGAATACGGCAATGACAGTATCCGCCAGCTGAAAGGCGCTGACCGTGTGCGCAAGCGCCCGGCGGTCATCTTCGGCTCCGACGGTGTCGAGGGCTGCGCCCATTCCATTTTTGAAATTATCTCCAACTCCATTGATGAAGCCCGCGACGGCCACGGCAACCGCATCAACGTCACGCTCTTTCCGGATCATGTCGTCGAGGTCGAGGACTTCGGCCGCGGCATCCCGGTGGACTACAACAAGGCCGAGGAACGCTGGAACTGGGACCTCGTTTTCTGTGAGCTGTACGCCGGCGGCAAATACGCCGAGGGCAGCGGCAACTATGATTTCAGCCTGGGCCTGAACGGCCTGGGCCTGTGCGCCACCCAGTACGCCAGCGAGTGGATGACTGCCGATATCTACCGCGACGGTTTCCACTACCACCTCGACTTCCAAAAAGGCGAGAATGTGGGCGGTTTGCAGAAAGAGCCGTTCAAGGGCAAGCGCACCGGCTCGGTTATCCGCTGGAAGCCCGACACTGAGGTCTTTACCGATATCGCTGTCCCGGCGGAATCCTTCAAGGATATGCTGCGCCGCCAGGCCGTCGTCAACGACGGTGTGACGCTGGTGTTCACCGACAAGTCCGGCGCGGACGCCGAGAAGTTTGAGTATCTGTACGAGCACGGCATCACCGACTATGCCAACGAATTGGTAGGGGATAAGGCCTTGACGCCGGTATACTTCTGCAGCGGTGCTGCCACCGGCCGCGACCGCGCCGACCAGCCGGACTATCAGGTCAAGATGAATGTGGCGTTCGCATTTTCCAACACCGTGCAGTGTCTGGAATACTACCACAACTCCAGCTGGCTGGAGCACGGCGGCAGCCCCGACCGCGCTGTGCGCACGGCCTTCGTCAGCCAGATCAACGCCTGGCTGAAAAACAAGGGCCTGTATAAGAAAAACGAAAGTGCGATTACCTTCGCCGATGTGCAGGACTGCCTTGTGCTGGTGTCTTCCAGCTTCTCCACCCGCACGAGCTACGAGAACCAGACCAAGAAAGCCATCACAAACAAATTTGTGGCCCAGGCCATGACCGAGTTCCTCAAGCATCAGCTGGAGATCTACTTTATTGAAAATCCGGACGAAGCAGAAAAAATTGCAGCACAGGTGCTGATCAATAAACGCAGCCGTGAAAATGCCGAAAAGACCCGTCTGAACCTCAAGAAAAAGCTGACCGGCAGCATTGACGTCACCAACATGATCCCGAAATTTGTAGACTGCCGGAGCAAAGACCTGTCCCGTCGGGAGTTGTACATCGTGGAGGGTGACTCTGCATTGGGTTCCGTAAAAATGGCACGAGATGCAGAATTTCAGGCAGTCATTCCGGTTCGCGGTAAAATCCTGAACTGCCTGAAAGCAGACTACAACAAGATCTTTAAAAACGAGATCATTACTGATATTGTCAAGCTGCTGGGCTGCGGGGTAGAAGTTACTACCAAGGCAAACAAGGATATTTCCTCTTTCCATCTGGAAGGTCTTCGTTGGAATAAAATTGTCATCTGTACCGATGCTGATGTAGACGGTTTCCAGATTCGAACACTGATTCTCACTATGCTGTATCGTCTGACACCGACACTGATCGACAAAGGCTATGTGTATATCGCAGAATCTCCGCTGTTTGAAATCACAACCAAAAAGCGGACATACTTTGCCTATACCGAAAAGGAAAAAACAGAGATTCTGGCAACACTGGAAGGGGAGAAGTACACCCTCCAGCGTTCAAAAGGTCTGGGCGAGAACGAAGCAGACATGATGGCTCTGACAACCATGAATCCGGAAACCCGCCGGCTGATTCAGGTGACTGCGGCAGGCATCGAAGAAACTGCAAAGATGTTCGACATTCTGCTGGGAGATGACCTGCAAGGTCGAAAAGACTTCATTGCAGAATACGGCAGCGAGTATCTGGAACTGGCGGACATTTCATAAAAGCGAGGGCAAAAATGGCACGAAAAAAGCAATCTGAAAAACCAAAGAAAAATGCAATTCCCAATGCCTATATTGCCGGTGCCGGCATTGTGGAAGAAGAAAAAATTACAGATACACTGGAAAAAAACTATATGCCCTACGCCATGAGCGTTATCATTTCCCGTGCACTGCCGGAGATCGACGGCTTCAAGCCTTCTCACCGGAAACTGCTGTACACCATGTATAAAATGGGACTGCTCACCGGCGGGCTGACCAAATCGGCAAACGTTGTAGGGCAGACCATGCGGCTGAATCCCCACGGTGACAGTGCCATCTATGAAACCATGGTGCGTCTGGCAAGAGGCAACGAGGCACTGCTGCACCCCTATGTGCAATCCAAGGGAAACTTCGGTAAGGCATATTCAAAAGATATGGCATACGCCGCCTCCCGTTATACGGAAGTCAAACTGGAACCGATTTGTAACGAACTGTTTCGGGATATTGACAAAGACACAGTAGACTTTGTTCCGAACTACGACAATACCATGCAGGAGCCGACACTGTTTCCGGCAACATTTCCCACCGTACTGGTCAATGCCAATGTAGGTATTGCCGTTTCCATGGCAAGCAGCGTCTGCCCGTTCAATCTGGCAGAAGTCTGCGAAACAACCATTGCCGTGCTGAAAAATCCGGAGCATGATATTCTGTCTACACTGAAAGGACCAGATTTTCCCGGCGGCGGATTCCTGTTCTACAATGAAACAGAATTGCAAAAAATTTATGATACTGGTCGCGGCAGTGTAACTGTCCGTGCAAAATGGAACTACAACAAACAGGACAACTGTCTGGAAGTCACAGAGATCCCGTACAGCACTACTATTGAAGCAATCAAGGACAAAATCGTGGACTGTATCAAACAGGGCAAACTACGGGAAGTTTCTTACGTCCGCGACGAAACCGACATTGACGGCTTGAAGATCGCTATTGACTTAAAGCGTGGCTCTGATCCGGAAAAGGTCATGCAGAAGTTATTCCGCATGACACCGCTGCAAGACAACTACTCCTGCAACTTCAATATTCTGGTCGGCGGAGCACCCCGCGTTATGGGCGTGCGAGAAATTCTGGAGGAATGGTCCGCATTCCGTCTGGAATGTGTCCGCCGCCGTCTGGTGTTCGATCTCCAGAAAAAACAGGAAAAACTGCATTTGCTCCTTGGTCTGGAAAAAATCCTGCTGGACATTGACAAGGCGATTCGCATCGTGCGGGAAACCGTCGAAGAAGCAGATGTTGTACCAAATCTGATGATCGGCTTCGGCATTGATGAAATTCAGGCGGAATATGTGGCGGAAATCAAACTGCGGCACTTGAATCGGGAATACATTCTGAAACGCACGCAGGAGATCGACCAGTTGAAACAGGAAATTGCCGAACTGGAAGAAACCATTGCGGACCCGAAAAAGATGAAGAAAATCATCATTGCGGAGTTGAAAGAAACCGCAAAAAAATACGGACAGCCCCGAAAGACACTGTTCTATTATGCGTCTGACATCGAGGAAGAACCAGACGAAGAAGACATTCCCGATTATCCGGTACACCTGTTTCTGTCGCAGAGTGGTTACTTCAAAAAGATCACACCAGCTTCTCTCCGCATGAGCAGCGAACAGAAGCTGAAAGAGGAAGACCAGATCGTCTGTCATCTGGAAACCACCAACTGCATCGAACTGCTGTTTTTCACCAACCAACAGCAGGTTTACAAAACCAGAGCCAGCGACTTTACGGAAACCAAAGCCAGCGTCATGGGCGATTACATTCCGGCAAAACTGGGATTTGCTGACGGGGAATTCGTGGTGCAAATGATTGCCACCGCAGATTACCAAGGTGATCTGCTCTTTGTATTTGCCAACGGAAAGGCGGCTCGTGTGCCCATGTCTGCCTACGCAACGAAAACCAACCGTAAGAAGCTGCAAAAGGCTTACAGCGACCGTTCGCCACTGGTACAAATTCTGCAAATTCCAAGCGGCGAGGAATCCTGCTCTGTCTTTTTCCGTACAGACGGCAATCGGGCAGTGCTGGCAGATACTGCACTGATTTCCGCAAAGTCCACCCGTGATACACAGGGCGTACAAGTAGTCACATTGAAAGCAAAACACCTTGTCTGCGAAGCACGTGTGCTGAACGAAGAAGAATGCATTGCACTGAAAAAATATCGTGTAAAAACCATTCCGGCAACTGGTGGCATGGCGAAAGATCTGCCGGAAAGCGGACAACTTTCGCTTCTGTAAATATTGTTAAACGAATCAAAACAAAAAAGCCACTCCAAAATCGGAGTGGCTTTCGTTGTCATAAATATTTGCAGAGGCTTACTGTTCCGGCAACGTGTTGATGATATGCACCAAGAACCGCAGCAGGCAAATTGCATCATTGCTATCCGTCTGTCCATCAGCGTTGCAGTCAGCATTGCCCTTTGCCTGTACATTCAGTTCTACCTGACCAGCAGTTGCCTTGTTCAGAAGTACCGCATCAGTAATATCCACTCTGCCATCCAGCGTAACATCGCCATACAAAACTGCGGACGGGTTTACCTGTTCAGAAGAAGTTGCAGCAGAGGTAGTTTCTGTTGCAGTCGTGGTTGTTTCTTCCGAGGACACAGCAGTGGTGTCGCTGCTTTCCGTCGAAGCAGCGGTACTCTCTGTAGTCAATGCTGTTTCTTCTGTAGAAGCAGTGGTTTCAGAAACAGTTTCCGAAGTGGATTCTGTCATCGTTGTTTCTGTTGTCGTGGTGGTTTCTGCCGGTGTTGTAGTCGTTTCGTCCGGTTTGTCGTAATTGTATTCATACACCAATGTCACTGTATTGAACGTAGTAGAAATATCTTCGCCATTTTTGGAATCGTTTTCAGAAGAAGCCCACCAGTTCTGCAATTCTGCACTTTCATCATTGCAGGAACCAGTAATATCTTCACTCTTGCCATCATCCAAAGGAATGGTAAACTGATCGTCAAAAGGAACTGTTATATCACTTGTGCCCAGGCGGTATTGGAAAGACTTGCTTCCCCAAACGCCAGCAGAGGAGGAACCCTTTTTCACGACTTCGTTGAAGCAGAGAGCTCCGCCGCCGACAGCCCACGAAGAGCCGGCATTCGAAGATACAGTAGCGTTCACAATAATTTCTTTCAGGTGTTCCTTGTCACCCAGCGGAATCATCGGATTGCCTGCGGTATTTGTCGACAAATCGCTGATATTGTAAGTGGTCTTTTTGATTTCAATATTCGGTTTTTCCGGAATTGTCACATTGGTTTTTTCGTCAGAAATCACCACTTGAGCCACAGACAACGGCGGCAGTTCTACAGTTACCTGATTGCCGGAAACATCATTCTGCACGTCCAGAATCTGAATATCACTGCTGTCCTGTGTGATAGCATAAACAACAGCACTCTGATATTCAGTGTCTGTGCCTTCCAGAGAAATAACCGCTTTTTCTGTATTTTCCTTATCCTTGTTGGAAATCACTGTAGTCACTTCACTGTCATCAGAGCCATCAATTGCCGCAAAGATTGCCGCCTTAGACAGGTCAGCAGAAGAGGACTCCACAAGGGTATCCCCGAATGCACCGCCATTGCCGTCATAGTTAGTGTAAAGGTTGATCGCACTGGTCACATACGGACAAAGAGAAAGCGTTCCCCAATAGGTTGCCAGATATACGCCCTGATCGGCAAAAGCCCCCAACGCTTCAGTTTCTGCAATGGCAGAAATTACAGATTTTCCAGTTGTGGATTCCTTACTAATGTTTGCCAGATTGTACTCCGTCAGTGCCAGCTTGGTACCTGGATAGTACTTGTCAATAGACTCCTGCATTCTGGTGAGGAACGGGAACGAACCCCCAAACCACTGTGTCAGCCAGCTGTTTTCCTTGTAATCCGGATCGTACAGGCTTCTCGCCGCCTGCAAAATGCCGTCATCTGTTTCGCAGTCCTGTGCATAGTAGTGAACGTCAACTACATCTAGCAGTCGTTTGCCGTTTTCCTGCTCTGCATCTGCCATTTGTTTCAGGTAGTAATCCATATACCACGAATACTGTCCTTTGACAGCTTCCCAATCCGGATCCTTGAAGTTGTCGCCGCTTCCTGCCTGTACGCAGGGGAGAATGCCCCAGAATGCCGGACCGTAAATTTCTGCATTGGGGTCAAAATTTTTTACCACCTTTGCCAGAGCAACCGACTTGGAGATCAGTTCGCTGTTGGAAACTTCGTCCTTGTGCAGCAGGGGGTGCGTATCATTCCAGAGTACCGGTTCATTGTCCAGATTATAGCCCTGAATACCGGTAGAAGTTGTAGAATCCCCCAGATTATTGATCAGATAATTGACATACTCGTCCATGTATACCGTGTCGTCCGTCAGATCCGGCGTGTCAGACAGTGCACCGTCTTTCTGAAATTCCACCTTATTCCAACGAGAGGACGGTGCTACTTCCGAAGCTGCCACAGTTCCATTTTTATCTGCGGAAACATAACCCGCCATTTGCAGCGTTGCCATTTTGTAGTCTACGTTGTTTTCAGCAGCTTCCTTCGACAGTCGGCGTGCCTGATATGCCGGACCGTCTGTCACATCTCCCATGTTTGTGTCAGAACTATCGTTCCAGTCCCGACCGGCATTGGAATAGTTATTTTCCCAGTTGTAGCCGGTAAAACGATTGCCGCCTTGCCGCAGCGAATGCGTTGTCACTTTTTTCAAACTGGTTGAATTTCCGGCTTCGTTCACACCGTAGATATACGGGCTGATTGCTTTCTTTTCACCGTTCAATTTGATATTCAACTGCATTTCATAATTTCCAGCAGCCGAAGCGGACAAAATTGCCGGCACTTGTGCGGCACAGGAAAGAGCAAGAATGCTTGCCGTAATTCCCGCAAAGATGCGTTTTTTCATTTCAATTCTCCTTTTTTTCAGTTGTGGCATACATCTTTCATGCCAATTTTCTCACGAACAGTTTTATTATAGCATATTCTTGCTCTACAAGCAAGCGTTTCGTATAAAAAATTCTAACAGCACTGCAATTTTATTGTACATAAATTTATTTTAAAAACAAATTTGCAAAAAGAAAAAGCATAAAATTGTCCTTGACAAAAGAAAATTGCCGTGCTACAATGAGTCATGATGAAAAAGGCAGGGGGCGTTGTATGAAAAAAATCCAATTTAAACAAATTTTGGCACTTCTGACAACGGCAGCATTGACCATAGCTTTTGCAAGCTGCGGCACATCAAGTACGCCAACAGAAGAAAGTGCCGAAACTACTTCAACAGCAGATCAGGAACTTTCTCTGCTGGATACTTACGTGTCCAATACCGTGATTTCTACCGGCAGCAATACCGTTATCAAAAACGCAGAACATGTGACCTATCGGGCATGGTTTCCGGTAGAAGCGGCAGGGGAGTATGACTACCGGTTTTACTTTTCCAATACGGTAGATTCCACATGGGGTGACGGCAGCGAAAGTTATGTGGGCATGTCCGGTGACAGCTACACCATTGAAAAGGCAACTGTCTATGACGGCGGCACGGAATTCGATGCCAACGTGGAACCAACAGTTTCCGCAGCCGTGACCTTTTCCGGCAGTGCGACCAAAGAAGTCGCTCCGGACGAAACTTTCTGGAGCGATCCCGTAACGCTGAACGTGCCGGAAGGACACTATCTGCTGTGGGAATGGACAGTCAACGGCACGAATATTCCGGCAATTGCCATGTCTAACCTGACCTATGCCTATGCAGATAAAGGGGACGGAAAAGGATTCCTCTACACCAATGAAATTCCTGTGCCCCAGCTTGTGGGCTGTGACCGAAAAGTCAAGACCCGAATTGTCACGCTGGGGGACTCTGTCACACAGGGATGCCAGACTTCCGAATTTGAGTATCAGTTCTGGGCAGCCCAGCTGCTGGATCAATTGGGCACAGAAGATTACAGCCTGTGGAATCTGGGAATCGGCTATGCCCGTGCCTCTGACTGTGCCCGGCAGGACAACTGGCTGAATCGTGCTGTTGCCGGTGCAGACCTGATTACCGTGGCATTCGGCACCAACGACATCATCAGCGGACCTTATGGCGGCACTGGTCATGCCACACCGGAAGAAATCGAAGCAGATGTCCGGAAGATCACCAGGACTTGTACCGATGCCGGCATTCGCACGATTTTGTGGAACTCTCCGCCGTTTGACATGACGCCAGAATTGGAGGAAATTCGAACTACCTATAACGAAGCAGTGAAAGGCATTGCCAAGGACAACGGAGCGACTTATTTTGACGTTGCCTCCCTGTTGGCAGACCCGTCAGATACTTCAAAAACCGTTTACGGACAACACCCAAATGACGAGGGTAGCACTGTGATCGCAGATGCTCTTGTCAAATTGATTCAGGAATAAGGAATTACATGAAAGGAAGAATAATATGATGAAACAAAAAATACTTGCCGTTTTAACAGGACTTTGCATCGGCGTGCTGCCCCTTGCAGCCGGTATGGCAGCTGCACCGGTTGCCGCAGAAGACACTACAGAACCGGTACGGATTCTGGCAATGGGAGACTCCATTACAGACGGCTATATCAACGGGGACAACGGCTATCGGAAATACTTTTGCTACGAAATGCAGCAAAAAGGGTTTACCAATTTTGATATGGTGGGATCGAAAAACAACTGGTCTGATTCCGTTTCTTACACCACCTCTGACGGCGTAACATTCCAGTATGACCCCGCCCATGCCGGCTACAGCGGCTATGCCATTGAGAAAATCGGAAATCGGCAGGGACTGTATGAAACCATTTTTGACACGACCTATTACAATAACAATGTCACAGGCAATATGATCGAAGCATACGATCCGGATATTGTCCTGCTGCAAATCGGCACCAATGATCTGCTGGACAACCAGAATGCCGGCATTACAGATCGTCTGGAAAA
>ERZ827496.3101-NODE-3101-length-15053-cov-16.455661_pt1 | contig 15053 bp, 9 predicted proteins | sample MGYA00519769_ERZ827496 | MGnify/ENA primary metagenome ERZ827496 (study PRJEB31778, sample SAMEA3449327) | human gut metagenome | biome: human gut; feature: human-associated habitat; material: faeces | place: United Kingdom | collected 2010/2012 ...
CTGGACGGCTATCTTTTTATGTGGTGAACGCTATCGCGGACGGTTGTACTTTTAATTTAAATGTCTAAGCGTTTTTTTTACTTTAAAAAAATAACCAGATAATCCCGTTTTTTTGTCAGTTAATCCAGGAAATCCCTATTTCCCTCCTTTTCTTCAACTACCCCGGTTTGCCAACATAAAATAACTTTATAAATTTGTAAACACTTGCGAATCAATGGGGAATTCTTTGATGATATTATAAAACTGTTTTTCTTTTCAGGTTGTATCAACCCTGAAACAGATAGTCGTGTGAAACTTGAATCTCTCTTTTTATACTACCACAAGGCCGGCATGGACATTTTTCCATTGCGGGCCTTGTTCTTCTATCTCGTTTATAACCAGCCACTCAGGAATAGATTGAAAAAATTATACAAAATAAACTGCTAAAAGGTTTGGCTATTTCGGATAAAAGATTTACCTTTGCACTCGCAAAAGAAAAAAAGATGCACTCTTAGCTCAGTTGGTAGAGCAACTGACTCTTAATCAGTGGGTCCAGGGTTCGAATCCCTGAGGGTGTACAAATTTCGGAAAGTTTGACAATTATAGTGGATGCACTCTTAGCTCAGTTGGTAGAGCAACTGACTCTTAATCAGTGGGTCCAGGGTTCGAATCCCTGAGGGTGTACAACAAATTAGTGCAAAAAGTAGAAAAGTTCTGAAAATCAATTGATTTTCAGAACTTTTTTGTTTTTTACTATGCAGAATAAGGTGGTTTTCGGAAAGAAAGAAAGGACTTATCCGTGGGACTTTTTTTAGCCCCTAAAAAAGTCCCACGGATATGATTCTATTTCATTATTTTACAAGCCGCAAAACGATTTGTGAGAGTTTCTCAAAACGATTTGTGTGATTTTCACGTCTATTAATATAAAACGAAATGTGATTTTTGTGATAAACAAATAAGGCTAAAAGATTTCCCAATACTCTAGCCTTTTCATTGATTCATTAAATACCACTTGAATACTAAATAAATTCTTGTTTATAAAGCATTATATCAGTATAAGTAGAATTGTAATTCATTCTAGCATTGAACTCTTCCTTTTTTGCATTATTAAACGGATTACCAATATTGGGATGATTACCCATCCAGCAGCACAACTCTAATATAGATGATTTATTACTTGTAAAATAAATGAATGATTTATCCACAAGTATGGCTAATACATCTAAATAATCTGAAAGCCTCCAATTCATGCGATATGTTCCGACTTCAGTAGTTGTTTCTACAAAAATACAATAGTCTATGCTATTGACAATGTTTAATGAGTAGAATATGTGTAGAGTACAGTATATACCGGTAGGATATATAATGCTTATAGCAATATTCTCATAGTGACTTAAAGTTACTGAGTTATTCTACTAGCCATTAAAATCATTTTTTCTTTCATACAATTAAGGTTTTGATTATATTTGTAAATAAAGTCTCTTTGAGACCTATATGTTTGTGGGGTGCAGAGGCACCCTTTTTTATGACTATGATAACTGATTAAACCATACTCCAAGTGCAACTGTAACTAGCGGCCACACACATCCTGTTACGGTCGCAACGATATCACGCCAGTCTGCTTTTTCGTCGATAATCAAATCTTTTACAATAGCAAAGAAAAGCGCGACTACCGTTCCGATAATGACACCGAATAGTGCATCCCAACTAAATGAACCTTCCTGTAAGATGGAAACTGTTGATACGCAGAAACAAATCAATGCTCCAACTAAATGATGGTCAAACTTATCTTGACCAACTTTTGCGATAAAAGAATCTAAAGCAGTCATAAAACTAAAACTAAAATTAAGATTACTACCCACAATACCAGGCATAATATATACGGGTATGATATATATAAGCCTCTCAATATGTTTCTCATTTTTGTCCCTTTTTAATTCCGTAGACGCGATATGCACTGCTACCAGTTGCATTAAATCTAATTTCAAAAAGTGCTTTTCCTGTATTAAAGTCATACAAACCAGCATTTGCTGCATCTCCGCTTCTGCTACTTCCCCACGAGACAAGATATATCCCCTCAGCGCATTTATCAACAGAACCCATATATCGTCCTCTGTAACCATTGAATGTATATGATTTGAAATTAATGAGTTGCTTGTTTTCTGTGTCGATATTAAATTCTAGTATTCTTGACGCTCCGGAAGCCTTATTGTCATACATAGTAATAAGTCCTTCAGAATTTACAACTCCGTCATGAGACTCATACCACTGTTGCTCAGTCGTAGTCTTGATACGAGTAGGAACATCCCATCCTGAGTGGTCACTGTCTCCGCCAATTTTCCATAATATATCTCCAATAGTGCCTGTATGACTTGAATCGTCCCAAGTCCTTTCAATCACAAGCATCTGATTTGCTTGCTTATTGTTTATATACAGATTACCATCTGGTGCTATACTAATTGAATTATTGTGCAAATAATCTGCATTATTACCTTGATAATTACTGTCCATCCATAACTCAGGGTAGTCCTCAGAGTGCCATTCCCAAACTTTTTCGCCTTCATAAACCTCTTCAAGGTGAAGCGCGGTTACAACTTTACTTTCACCGTCTACAACAGTAGTCTGATTTGAGACATATCTTTGGCATATATAGTGCAATGGATTTACACTAATTACAAGGCAGTCATGAGGTTCAATGCTTTCTCCTGCGCTATTACCTAAATCTCCTTTGACTAATTCAAAGGTTTCACCATTAGCCTTGTATATATTCAATTTTCCATTGGAGTTGTTAAGATTTCCATCAACTCCATAGAAATACCATTCGTCATTTTCCTTCAATATTCTTGGGCAGTTGACTTTCTTGTTAATATATCTCGCCACTAAACCAGTTGATGAAAGTTCATACAGGTAGTTAGTAACTCCACCTTCAACCGGACAGAATATCAAGTAGTCATAATACTTGCTGAAATCTCCTGTTATAGAGAATAGAGGAAAATTCTGTGGCAAATTTGCCATCGGTATGCCTTCTTGAAGAATATATTTTAGTATTGGTTCTTCTCCGCTATCGTCTACAATAATGGAATAAAATCTTCCTGATGTGCTTTTAATAGGATAATCCAATCCATTAGGTATATTAAGCTGGTCGATTCTGAATTTTGGCATCTTAAAATAATCCCCTTGCTCAGTGGGAAGATATTTTGCTTTTACAATCTTTTCTGTATCTACATTAGCTAGAGGAACAACAAACACTACATTCGCTGCATTTGAGAAATCCTGACCATCAGATTCAGCAATCTGTATTGTTGGAGAATATGCCGCATTCTTAATATCGCCAAGTATATTCTCATCGCTATCCAAAACAACAATGATTCCTGTCCCAAAATCACTTCGTGTGAACCAGTCTCCTTTTTGGCAGGGTATATTATTAGAATAACATCCCGTTGAATCAGTCTTTCTCCCAATAGCTGATTCCACTTTATTTGCGAACTCCGAGTCATAAGCCCTTGTATTATTTTTATCAAATAGATTTTCAAGAGAATAGTCTTCAACTCCATCAAGCTCTGTTATATTAGTTACAGATTTTATAGTAGAATCCTGCGAGGAATCATCAGCCTTTTCTATTTTTATGTATGGCAAATCTTTACCGTTGTATGTATCTCCAGCACCTGCGTTGTAATTAATTAATAAATAGCAGTTATTAGTAGCTTCATATTTATGTTCCACGGGTACGAGTTCTGCATCATACATTTTATATATGCAGTCGAAAGTATCTTCTGAATAAATTTGGAATGAATCAGCATTTCTGACTCCTGTGTATATTGTAGCAATATCTCCTTTATTTAGACGAATAAATGATTTACTAATATAATCTTGAGTGCCACCTGTACCAATCGTTCCGTTATCGTTAGACAAATAAAATTTATTTATCAAGTATTCTATTCCACTATACTCTATATTTTCACTTGCTGTATTGTATAGTATATTGTTTAAATAATTTACAGAAGAATCCCCTATTGCTATTATTGGCAGTTCATAGCCAAGAACAGAGAGCCCACTATAATAATTATACACCCTTATATATCCGTCTTGGCTAGGTGTGTATTCAATAACATTAACTTTATATGCGTATTTTGTAGAACTTTTTGGGCTAATTATATCAATAACACTATTCTCTGTTTTGTCGCTATAAAAACAAAATACTGATTTACCACCATCGTCGTCAGAAATAGTAAGTATCTTTATTTTTTCATTTTTTTTAACTGGGTAAAAATCTAATACATATTCTTTTGGACTAGCAGCTGAACCCATTACTCCGGCTGTAGAAAGATATCTACTCATTGTAAAATTTCCTGTGCCACTTATTATTTCTATATTTTCTTTCGTCTGAAAACTTTGCCAATTTGAAGAATCCGACCATGAATCATCGTTCAGGCTAGTACCTATATATTGCTCATTTACTATATTCCCTTCACCGTCTTTATACGAAATAATCAAGAGCTCTTTTCTGTCTTTTAATTGGACTTGCTTCCTGGTAGTAGCAGCATCTGTATTCCATGTGAGCGTTTTATTACCTCCATCAGAGCTGCCACCCTGTACATTGCTCGAATAGAAGTTTGTCCCGTCGTAGTATATGTCAATTACTTCTCCAGCCTCCCATGAGTTTCCGCTTGTAGCACGTGTTTTGTCGTAATATAACGGCTTTGCTCCTAATGAGTTGATATTAAGAGTAGCGTTGCTTGCCGTATTATTGTTAGTCATCTTAACAAGCATGCGTATACCTGTTGTAAGGCTTGTAAGCCCAGTAATTGATACAGTTTTGGCTGCTGTGCTGGCTGCAGTGTCGCAAGTAACATAGTTAATTCCGGCTACTTTATTTGACACCTCAGTAAGTTCTTCCTTTCTTGCATAGTCTGTTAGATCAACTGAATCCGTATCAGGAGCCTTACCGGTATTGTGCCACGTCCCGGCCACCTGAACATCATACACTGTGTCAGGATAAGGTTCTCCTACATAGGCTGTATCTCCTACCTGTGGGGACGGATATTTTTGTTTTAACACGGTTTCAGACGTGAAATATCCTCTGAATTTTGTTGTAGCAGACTTAACTTTCTCCAAATCCACATTGATTTTTTGAAAGTTTGAATTGAGGGTACTCGCTGTGTCACCCCAATTCGAATCTTTTTTTATTTCTGAAAGGTTTGCCATATCGTTACTGTCTTAATGTTTTTATAAAATAATGTACCTCAGATTGGGTCAGAGTACCAGGATTTATTACGCTTCTGAGGATGCATACCATTCCCAGCACATCACCTTTGCTCAACACAATCTCGGTTATTTCGTTCCCATTTTGGTCAAATAACTTTGCGCCATCAGAAAGATGTATTGCAAATTCAGAGTTGTTCTGTACAGAAACACCTATGAAAGATGAATAGGGAGGCACAAGTATGTCTATATAAAATCCATTTGCACCTGCTTCAATTCCAGGTATCTTCTCTGAAATCTGCTGGAAGTTTGGAAGAAGGACCTCAAAACGACCTGTATTGAAAGTGTTAAATATAAGTTCATATATCTGGGCACGTCCGATATTGTTTATGATGAAATTCCGTATAAAGTCTTCGTTGTTAGGTATCAGGTTAAACCCTGACATTGATCCGAGCACGGTCATACTGTAACCGAGTAATGCTCCATTTGCGTTCACCCGCAAACCACCAATCTGCGACCCTTCACCAGCTTCAAGGACTCCATTTACCTTTAACTTGTCACCTGTAAAGTCAATGAACGGATTATTCCCTTCTTTCTTTCCTATCCATCCGGTTCCATCCGCATTGAGTCGGGTCACTCCGTTACCCAAATCTACCATTCCTCTGAAATATCCTCCCAGGGCATAGATGTATCCACGAATGAACACATCGCCGCCATGCGTGGCTACGAACTTCGCCATAGACTTCCATTCCTCATCGGTAGGCGTTTCGCCACCAATAAGTTTCTGAACAGTTGCGATTGCTTGTTCGAAAGTGCCGCCAGCCCAAAAAGCCACGTCTGTGTCATCATTGTAGATTCCGCTGATACCTGCGTTTACCTTTTCCATGACACTGTCAGTCCACTTGCCAACTTCAACAACAGAAGTAAGAACTAACCCGCCATTTACGTCTGTGCTTCCTTTCATTGCATCCTGCAAGTACCAAAGATTCTTGAACTCGTCCTTTACAGCGTCCGGGTCTAGCACGGACGGACACCAGTCTGTCGGTATCGTACCTCTTTCCAACTTTATATCGCATATTGTTGCCGCACCTGAAAATGTAACTGATGTGCTATTACTGTTTGTAAAAACATGAGAATACTTCTTGTAATCATTCGTCAGCTGCTGTGATATTGTACTTCCTCCAACTACAATCTGCAATGAAGTTCCTTTTGCCTTGTAGCTTATCACATAATTCTCATTCGGAATAAACATCAAACCCTGAGAAAGTCTTCCTATCGTAGCAGATACACCTGATACAGCGTTTTCATCCTGATTAAGTGTTGCAGTACCATTCCACTTGTCGAGTGTCGTGTTGTACATCTCTGTTCCTTCTTTCAGAGTCGTATTTGAGTCAAGTTTAAGTGACTCGAAATCACCAAGAAACCCAGTATTCAAAAGAAGATTTTCTCCACCTATCTTTACGGCATTATAGATTTCATCAGGCAAATCCGTAAAGTTTCCTGCGCCCTCTGAGCCTTGCTGTATCTTTACCTTTCCGGATACTTCAACACCTTCTTCCTGATCATACTTAATGTAGGTTTTACCTTCTTTGTCTCCCACATAGGTATCTCCGTATGTAACAGACTTGTATCTTCCGCTTACCGGGTCATAGTAATCCATCTTTACGGCTTTGTCTTCGAGGCTGTAGCTGTCTATACCCTGATAATATTTAATCGAAGGGCTGTCTGTACCAAATGCTGATATGATAATTGCCGCCTGGCGTGTCTTGTCCGTCCGGTGTCCTAAGCCAACAAGCTCATCGCCGGCCTGCGGGATGGTGGAACCGGTGTCGCAGTCAGTTTTGCTGAGGTCTACATAGTCATCACCAACAGCTGTCACCAACCTCCAGTAGTAAGCCTGTTCAGTGAGATTAAATGTCTGCCGGCGTGCCTGGGTGCCAACGGTGAACTGGTTCTGCAAGGTCCGGTCTCCGTCTGTCTGCTCAAAGTAGCATCTGTATGCAGTGTCTGTTTCTTCTACCTTGGAAATCGTCATACCGGAAGGTGACACAATGAGCATACCTCCCACATGCTTTGCTTCCTGAATTATAAGTTCTATAAAAGTAGCCAGCTTGCGGATAGTGAGGTAATCGAACTCTGCATGAGAATTCCCATCCTGGTCTATCTGTATAGCGCCTCCGGTTCCAAGCAACCCGGAGACAAATTTACCCAGTTCAATCCCTTTTAGAAATTTCTGTAGATATGGGTTTTCATCCGTTTTGTCCTTGCGGTGAAACTTTAGCAGTGAAGCCAAAGCAGAATATACATTATTGTCAGAAGGTGTATTCCTGTCTGTACTTGTTAGTATATCAATAATCGTCTGTTCCGCCTGTCTGGCCACTTCATAACGTAGCGAGTTCAACGAGTTATCTACAGACGATTTCCACCCCGTTCCTACCTCATCCGAGCAGGTTATCGTTGCCTGGCACAAGTCATTCAACTTGCGCTGCACCTTCGTGATACGGGTATCCTTGTATCCGCCGGTGGTGCCGAAATACTGTTCTGACAGCAGACGCACGTTCCACCCGATGCGGAGCGGCGTGTTATTCTTCTCAATATAATTCCGGTCCGTGGTTCCGGTGTATTTGTTCGGGTCAAAACTGTAGGTATTCAGAAAGTCATCGACAGCCTGTTTGTACGCCTGTTCCGCTGCAGTAATGTACTCCTGCGGCATGGCGAAGTTCCACGGAATGTATTGGTCGCCCGGAGTTGGGATAATCGCTCCGCCAGGTATCTGAGTCGTATCATCCGGATACACGTTGATGATCTCCCACTCTCCAGTGTCTTCGTGCCATTCGGCCTGAAAGGAACCGTCAGTTCCACGTCCAGCCAGTTCGCCTGTCTGGAATTGTAACATATAGTCCAGATCTGGAATCCCGTAGTCTTTCGGATTCCAGTTCATTCCGTTGTCCTTGAAGTAATATACAGTATACTCCCGTCCTTCCTCATTGGTTTTCTCTTCCGTTCGTACAGAGGATACTGTACCCACGTACTTAGGGTATATTTCAGAGAACGCATCTTCTTCGGTTTCTTCTTTCACTCCATACAGGTCTACGTTTTTGTCTACATAAAGAGATCGGTCAGGAAGTTGCAGACGGGAATACCCGTACTTCGTCGCATCAATATTGCGTGTGCTGCCCAATGGGAACAGACGGGTAAAGAACTTCACTTTTCCGTTATCTTCCTGTGCCAGATTGGTTAGTCCTTGAAGATATCCAAGCTCCACCACTTCGCCACGTTCAGCCTTGCAGAGATTAATCACATAACCATCCGCCCACATTTCTGTTTCAAATGTGGCGGCGATGCCATTACTTCCGAAAGCTGCATCCCAGCATTTCACGTTCCGGTAGTCGATTGTTTTGTTTTCGGAGGTAATCACGGTTCCGATGCTCCACAAGTTTCCACCAGCACGACGGTTCATGTTGTCAATCCACAACTGAAGGTGTTCGCGCGGGCCGCCATCATAACTGAATTCAGACGTGGTTCCACCTTCCTGGAACAGCATCAGCGTATCTTCCGCGTCATGGATCGGCGCATAGAACTTCACGCTGTATTCGTAAGTCTGTGTGTTCTTCTGCTTCGGGCGATAACGTGACTTTACCTTATAGCGCACGCCTTCCAGTTCTATGTAGTCATCCACATCCAGCGGAACGTATGCGGTATGGGTGAAGGATGCAGATACGCTGCATTCTCCACCTATTTCCTCTGTGACGGTAGAAGAAGAATTCGGGCTGGCTGTCAGTCGAAGGTTGTTGTTTTTATCGTATATTTTCAGTTCCATTTAATCAGAGTTTAATCAATCCTAAATAGAAGGCTGCGGCTCCATGAATTTCACAGAAAACAGCACATAGAAGCGGTCTCCTTCGTAGCTTTCGTACCAAGATGGATCTGCCGGCATATCCTGATACACCATCTTGTAGGTGCGGTAATTCTTTACAGAAATTGACAGCATTCCCGACGTGATCAGCGTCATCATACGCTGATATTTGTCCAGGCGGTCAGTTACGGAGGTTCCACGAAGCCAGAACTGCAAAGTACGCTCGATGCTGCTCAGTTTTACGTCCGGATTCAGAGGAAGTTCTACCCCAACCCGTTCCCGGAAGTCGACGGTGGTAATATCTTTGGCCGAAGGCATGCGAAGCAGAGCGTCCATGTTCACGTGTCCGCCTTCTTCCGTCTCTCCGAGGAAAGCACCGTATTCCGTCCATACGTCTGTCCCGTTTATTGTAAGAAATCCTGTCAGGTCCATATTATTTCAGTGTTATACCGTTCAATTTCATGTCACTCAATATCTCGTGTATTTCCACCAGGTGTGCCGTGTGTCCGGCTATGGTGGCCAGTGTCTGGCTGTCCTGCTTCTGTGTGTTGCGGATTTCCTGCACAAACTTGTCTGTATTGGCCAGATGCGTCTGCATGTTCCGTCCTATCCCCTCAAAAGTGGATATGCTATCCTGACTCATTGTGGTCAGTGCACCGCTGCTGGGAGACTGGATGCTGCCGGAACTATCCGATGAAGTCCATCCGAAATCTTTCATGATTTGCTCACGTTCGGCCAGCATATCATTCACAATGTCCTGATATTTTTTCCGCAACAAATTGGCTTCATCTTCTGTCAGTTTGTTCCCAGACTCCGCATCTGTAGACCACATATCATACAGATTCTGAATCTGCTGTTTGTATTTCCCGGCAATCAGTGATGAAAATATTGCATTCTGTAGATACTTCTCGAAGTTATCTGCAAAGTCCTGATTGGTGGCATCTAGGTCCGACAGCATACTGTTGAAGCTGTCACGGAATTCGTCAAAGCTGACTCCGGTAAGCGCTTCCTTCTCCTGTTCGGCAATTTCCTGAAGCTGCTCGCTGTACTTATCTATGTTCTGAATGTAGGTCACAAACTCAGAGTTGACTGCCGTCAGAACAGACACAAACTTTTCGTCCTGAAGTACCTTACCGATGACATCCGCATCAAGATTGATCACGTCACCAAATCCCTGTATATTTGCTCCAGTTAATTCTGAAAGTCTTCTCCAATCCTGTGAACTCATACCATTGTTTACACGATATCCAAGAGAGTGACTTCCGATGCTGGCACCGCTACCCGACAGTGCGTTCATCAGCTGCCGCTGGCGTTCAATCTGCACATCTACCAGTTTCTTCGCTTCCTCGGCTGCCTTCTGTGCTTCTGTACCGTAGTCGATGTCAATGTATTCCTGCTTTTTTGAAATAAGGTCATCCCAGATTGTAATCAGTCCTTCGTACTTCGACTTCATATTTTCATACCCGGAATAATCTGCACCGCCGAAACCAAATAGCCCGGCTATAGTATTCCCGACTCCAGTCAGAATCTTGATTGAACCGGTAATGGCACTGAAAGGTTTTGTCAAGTCGATACTTTCCAGTCCACTCATTACCTGCCCCAGCCCGTTCAAGGTATCGCTCACTGCTTCCGGAACCTTCACGCCAAAATTGCCAAGCATTTCTACGATGTCATTCCCTGCATTGACAACAGCCATTCCTTTCTGCCCGATGGAATTGGCCGCTTCGGTTAGGCTCTTCTGTGCGCTGTATCGTTTATCCTGTGCGGCACGCAATTTTTCTTCGGCTTCTGCCTGTGTGACCAACTTACGGGTAATCGTTCCGGTCGCTTCGTCGTATTCCTCTACGATTACGCTTCCTCCCATCTGCGTCTGATTCAACAGATTTTGGGCTGAGCGAACTTCCTCCATTGCCGACTTGTAGTCCTCGTATCCCTTCTTCATCGTTTCGAATGGGGAGCGGTCGGCCAGTTCTGAGTCGATATCCTTGAACGCATCCATGACTTCCTTGAAGGACTCGGGGCTGATGTCATCGCCTATGCCTTCCAGGTATTGTTTCAGCTTCTCTCTGAGACTTTCCAGCGTATCAGTAGACACACGCTCCAGGTCACCGAAAATCTTGTCCCAGTCCATCCCTTTCTTCATTTCTTCAAAGTCCAGGCTTGCCAGCTTGTCGTCACGTTCACGCACAAGAGTGTCGGCCTCTCCTTCTGTTTCCGCAGCCGCAATCTTCCGGGCATAATCCATCGCGATGGCCAGACGCTTTTCCTGATACGTTCCGTACTCTTTATTATAATCAATAAGGCTTTGTGTGGCCTTATCCTGATATTCCTGTTCAATCTGATATATCTTTTCGTTGTACACCTGTTCGGCCAGCACGCGGTTGGTGTTTGCTGTGTTCTTTACATCGTCGTATTGGCTCTGAGGAATGTTGTCACCCTGCTTGCGTGCTTGGTCCATCTTGTCCAGCGTGTCGCGTTCCTGCTTGTCGATGTCGGCAATGCTGTCATCGTACTCCTGTTTGGCCAGCGCCATCCGCTTGGCAATACCTTCCTGCATAATCTGGATGCGGAGTTTCTCTGTAGTCTGTTGTGCTTTTACGCGGGCATCAGCCAGCTGGGAAGCGTAGTCTGTTTTTTCTTTGTTTGTTCCTGTTTCTGTTACTCCGTTAGATTCAAAAAGAAGATCCTCTATGTTTACTTGATTAGCCAGATTCTTATTGAACTTGGTCAAATCATATATCTTCTTCCTCCATTCAGTAATTTTTTCTTCGCTTTGATTAAAAAATCTGTCATAATCTTTATTTACGGCATCAATCACATCATTACTTACAGGAAAGAATATCCGATTTTGTCCTTGCTTTAACTGTCCTACGGCTTCTGTTCTTTTAACCTCGTTAAGTTCTTGTTTTTTGTATTCTTCCGTTATTTTTGATTCAAGATCCAGTATTTCCTTACTGTTCTTAATCAGTGTCTCTTTAGCGGCTTGCGCCTTTGCTGAAGCCATAATAGCTGTGGCAAGTTCATTGTATTTTCCAGCCGCTTTTCCCACTAACACCTCTTCGTCACTTAGATTCTTAAAGTATTGAGGAAATTCTTTTTTCAGTTCCTTTACAGCTGATATACGTTCATTCATTCCTTTTGAACTATCTACTGTAGCCTGATAGAGTAAGTTCAGTTGCACAATCTCTTCCTGTGCTGCCTGCTGAGAATCAAGCATGGTCTTTTTGTAACTTTCCAGAGCCTCTTTATTGTTGTCAATGGCTTTTTTCCCGCTGATAAGCTCTTTTACCCAGTTTGCAATATCCTTTCCAAAAACAATACCAAGTGAAATGGCGGCCACCAGGGCCGTCTGCCAGCTGAACAAGGAACTTGCAAGCTGCTTCCATACCGGCACGCTCTTCTGACCAGATGCAGCCAAAAGTTCATTCTGTTTGCGTACATCCGCGATGGCATCCGCTAACATCGGGAGGTTGTTGGAGATAGCCAGAATAAACATCTGCGGCCCCATTGCCAGTGAAGGCAGCTCTCTTGCCACCTGACTGAATTGCATCTTCAGATTGTTGGTTTTTCGCGTAACGGCTTCCGTGTCGATGTCGATAGAAGGTGTCTTGGCTGTTTCCTCTTTTGTTTTCTGCAAGTCCTTCAGACCGGCCTTCAATCCGTTAATTTGACCGGTCAAAGCCTGTACGTTGGCCGCTTCCTGCGTGTAGCTTTTTCCGGCTTGCTTGTTTGCTTCAAGTTGCTTGATCTGTTCGGCACGTACCTGCTTCAATGCTTCAATCAGTTTCATAGTCTGATTTTCCACATCATCCACATTCTTACCAACCGACTGTAGTCCGGCCTTGGTAAGGTCTTTCATGAATATTTCCAGTTCCACAGGTACTGCCATATCATTAATCTTTTATTGCATAATTTGTAAAGAACTCCATCGGGTTCATTCCCTTTGTCGTATTCGTTTTATCGGTTTGTGTGTGACTGCTTCTTTGTTTCTCCCGCCCCTCCATCTCACGGATCTGTTGCATCAGGTCCGGCTTCTGCGGAGGAACCCAGTGCGGCATGTCTGCCATCATCATTTGCAGGGTTACTACGTTCACTTTGTCCATAATATAATCAATGCTCCAGCCTGTTTCCGTGGCCAGCTGACCTACTACGCCGAAAAGGCTATGAGAAGGTTCCGTATGCCCCTTCTTTAACTCCTCCTGTCGTTTGCGTTTTCGTTCCGGCTCGCTAAGGGCTGCATCTTGTTCAAGGCTGCTGCCGATGCGATAATAATCCCGAAAGACGTGGTAGATGTACTGTTCAGCACCTGCCGCCAGGCGGCTGCAAGTTCATCGGGTGTCATCAGTTCCCGAAGTATCCAAGCCACCGGACGATTCAACAGTCTTCCCAGGATAGGGCCACGTACAATTCCGTATGCCACTATCCGGCTGATGTCCTTCCCATGCAGGAAGACGAACCGGATGCGCTGGTCCAGATTGTATCCGTCGTATTCTTCCGGTGTCACGCCGATTCGGAGATAACGCTTACTGATACGTATCAGGCTCCGGGTGGTAGGTGTCTTCATCGTGATGCGGAACGGACGCTTCCGCAACACCGTATGAAGCGGCAGGCTGATTCCCCCGTCACTGAGGGAGATGCCTGCCAGCAGTTCTATATCTTGTGCCTTCATACTTATCCTTTTGCGTCTTCGACTGAGTCAATCGCATCAAAATCTTCTGTACCAGGAGGATAAGTACGATAACGTCTGTCCTTCCCGTCTGCGGGTTTCAGCATATCCACACGGATACCCATTGCCAGCACATTCTGCATGTTAATTCCGTTCTGGAATCCATTGCGGCTCAGACGTGCATTAAATATGCGGAAACCATGTCCGGAATGCATGGTGATGGTGAGCACACCGTTCGCTAGCATTTTTGAAGGTGGTGTATAGGAACCGTCCGCTCCGGCTTTTCCACCGAACACATCCACCATACTCTGCGCATTCAGCTGGATGAGGTTCATCGTAAACGCATCGCTTCCCGGATTGGTCATGATGCTGTCTACCGGTCCGTCTGTTATCTGTGCTGCGAATACATCCAAAAAACTAGGTGCGTTTCCCGCAGGCTGCATCCCGTTTTCATCCAGCCAGGCCAGTGTTTTTTCCTGTCCTTCAGCTCCCGCAGCCTTGAATGTCACTTTCGCCACGCCATACATCAGTCCGTTGCTTGTATCTGCCATAATCTTGTCGTTTTTAATGTTTGCTTAAATAGTATTTAATCAGTTGCCATATAAGGAAAATCCCCAGCAGGGTCAGGGCTGTTCCTGTCAGCCACCCCTGCACTCCCGGGCGTGTTTCCTTCACTTCATTACTCACAGTTTCATCACGTATGCGGTGGTCGGTTTCCGTACGTGTCACGGTCACCTGTCTTCCTGTACTGTCGGCTGTTGCCGTGACGTTCACGCCACCTTCTCCGTCTGCCTGTATGTCAATGTTCAGACCGTCATTTCTGTAGCTCAGTCCGAATCCGGCAGGAAGTTTACTCAGGTTCAGCCACTGCTCCGCACTCACCGAGCAGGTCGCCGTCCTCTTCGGGACCGGCTCGAAGGTTGTTTGCTCGGTGACGCTCGTTCGGAGGCTGTCCGAGCGGACGGTTTCCGAGCTGGCCTTTCTGCTGCTGGCGCAGGAAGATAATGACAGGACAGCGGTCAGCATACTTGCAAGTATGTAATTTGCGTAAAGCCGTTTCATGATTGATATTCCGTTCGTTTTGTTTTCTCAGTTGTTTGCTTAATTCGCGTACGGTGGCACTCAAATCATCGTATAGAGTCTTGTAAGTGCCTTCGGTTTCCTTCACTGCGCGGACCTGGTACACTTTCCTGTCACGCCACCAAGCAATGGCAGTTACCAGCCAGCCGGCAGGAGCCAGCCATTCCATCAGTGTTTGTAACAGGGTCAAGTCCATAATGCTCTACTCTTTTTTTAACAGTGCTCCGATAGCCTTAATCACATCATAGAATCCGCATCCGCTGAGTCCCG
>ERZ827496.3145-NODE-3145-length-14888-cov-2.429650_pt1 | contig 14888 bp, 10 predicted proteins | sample MGYA00519769_ERZ827496 | MGnify/ENA primary metagenome ERZ827496 (study PRJEB31778, sample SAMEA3449327) | human gut metagenome | biome: human gut; feature: human-associated habitat; material: faeces | place: United Kingdom | collected 2010/2012 ...
TATGACGACAAAAAGAGAGAAGTATTCAATTTCGGAAAACACAAGGGTCGCCTTGTTGCCGAAGTATTCCGGACTGAACCGAGTTACTATTCATGGATGATGAACGGAGACTTCCCGCTATATACAAAAAAGGTCATAACAGCGATCCGGCTCCGAGAAATGAACAACAAAAAGTAACAGAACCGGCGATCGTCTTAACAAAAAATAAAAATAAAGAAACGGGGACGAAAAATCGTCCCCGTTTCTTTATACCCAATGAACAGATACTTACTTCGAATGTTCTACGGTATGCAGGATATTGCAATCCTTATCCAACATATACATTTTCAAGTTTTTATCTGACGCTGAAATTACCGAAAATCCCGTTTCTGAACTGCAAAAAACCGTACCCTCTACAGGAGACACCTTCCGGCTGAGCGACCCTGCCGTATTGACCACATAATCGACATGGCTCCCCTCGGGTTTGATGTGCTGGAAATTATGGATGTGCCCGCAGACATACAGGTCGACTCCATACTTACGCAACAGAGGGTCGACACGTTGCTGCAGATTTTCCCGCTCAACATCATCTTTTGAAGTTTGCGCATAGATCGGATGGTGTCCGATCACCACTTTCCACGTCTCGTTCGAAGCACAGAGCGTCGAGTCGAGCCAACGCAGCTGACGGTCGATATCCTGAGCTGCCACATCGTGATAGGACTCATCCGACTCTTCCCGATATTTGTCGATCAACGGAGTCGTATCGATAAAAATCAGTTTAAGCGTCGCACTATCGTCCAACTGGTATGATTTCGCATAATACCGGTCCGGCATACACCACCGACGGCTGACCTGACTATAATCAATTACAGCTTGAGTATTCCCCCGATATTCATGATTTCCCAAAACAGGCAGCCACTCGATCATCAACTCGGGATGGCTATAAATCAACTCATAATTGGTCATCCAAAGCGGATCCTCCACACTGGCAACTCCCTCGAAATGATGTACATCGCCTGCAGCCGCAACAAACTCGATATCGGTATTCTCGGCCAACTCGCCCATACGCTCGGCTATGATCTTCTGATCGTAGTAGCCATTACGTCCCAAGTCGTTGGCAACGATAAAATTAAAACGGTCATCCAACAATGAGTCGAGTTGTTCATAAGATACCGCGCTCTCGGGTGCAGTCCCCTGTTGGCAAGAGGTCAGAACCGCACCGAACAGCAACCCGGCCAATAAAATCTGTCTTGACACATTCATCTCTTTGCAATATTAAAATTATCCCTTAGCAATTAAAAATCCCATTTAACCCCCAGATTGAAGCTTCCCTGATAATACTCCAACTGAGCGACTCTGCTGCGAATACCTTGATAGTAACGCAACGGTTGATTTGTCAAATTATTTGCCTCTGCAAATATCCGTACACCTTTTCCGATAAGATAAGAAGCATTGGCATCGAGAAATAACTGACGGTCATAGTAACGATCCTCAAAAGCATTTCCACCTACCTCATCGATATAATTACCGGTTAAATTGAGCGAAACACGTGCCGAAAAACGGTTGTTTTCCCAAGCCAACGAAGCATTGAACATGTGGGGTGCCGTTCCTGGCAATTTCACATCGGTCCGCTCCTCGCCATCTTCGTTGTAAATACCCTGTGTCATTGAGTGTGTATAGGTATAATTGAGCATTACGCTGAAATTACTCAAAAACTTCGAATTGAAGAAGTCGAGTTTACGCTGCAAAGCCACCTCGAATCCAAACAGATCGACGTTATCGCCATTGAGCGGACGGACCATCTGCCACTCTTCACCGGTCGGAATCGGATTGGGCAGATCGGGGAAATCGGCGGCAAATTTTTCAGTCGTATAATTGGCGTCCAAATAGTTATAGATAAAATTATTCAAGTTTTTATAAAAAGCACCGACAGAAACAATTCCTACCGACTGGAAATAATACTCACCCATAAGATCGAGGTTATAGGAGTAGGTCGCTTTCAGATTGGGATTTCCCGCCTGTATTTCACGATCCTCCACATTGACATCGGCAAACGGTACCAAGGTATAATAATTCGGACGTGCAATAGCCGTAGAAAAGGCTCCCCTCAAAACCATCCGATCGCTGGCATTCCACATCACGGTCAAACTGGGCAGGACATTGGCATAGTTGTTTTCCATTTCGTTTGCACCTGTATTGTCATACTCCTCATTGAGCGAATAGGCACCTTTGTAATCCACATGAGTATACTCCACGCGGGCGCCGACGATATACATCAATTTCGGCGTAATGTTCTGGTCCCAACGCAGGTAACCGGCATAGATCTGTTCATTCGCCTTGTAGTTGCTGACCAGATATTCGGAAGGGTCTGCCTCCGCCTGAAACTCGGAAGTATTATACAGATTGACGTTACCGAGCCATTTGTTCGACACGAAAGTACCCGGCACATAATGACTGCCTTGAATCAGCGGTTCGTTGTAAGTAACAGTCCCCATCTGATCGAGATTGGGAAGTCCCGATACCGGATCGTACTCGTAAAAATTATTATTCCGCTCTTTGGTCTTGATCCGGGCACGAAGACCGAAATGCAAACGTCCTTTTTGTCCGGCAATCACGCTGAGCGGTACACGGGCGTTGATCTTCGCAGCATACTCCTGCTCATCGGTATAGTCGTGTTGTTCGGTCAGCTTATCGAAAACGAATGACTCGGAACTCTCACCGGGAGCCGTTATATAGGGCTTATAGGTATCCGAAAGATTCTGCGTCATGGCAAGACCCTCCTGCAGATATTCGATATACCGCTCATGCGGCCGGTTCTCGCTGGCTTTCGCATAGCTCAAATTCCAGTCGAGGTCGAATTTGGGCGAGATCAGGTGCGTTCCGGTCAGGGCATAGGACTGTACACGCTGATCTTCCAGACGACGTCTCTTGTTGCGGCAATCATCGATACCGCCTTTGGTTTCGCGCGAAATGGCACCCGTATATCCCGAAATAGCTCCACTATTACCATAAACCGGCTCTATATCCTGATAGGTAATACGGTAACGATTTTCCCGGTCGTCCCGCCAATTATACATAGCATCGAGAGCCAACGTATTATTGTCATTGATCTTCCAGTCGGTATTGAGGGCAAAACTACGTCGGATACGCTGTACATCGTATTTACGGACATCCATCTCTTCGAGGTAAACGTTCCCGTTATCGTCCTCTGTCCACACCCCTTCTATATTATCCGACCCGTAATCCTTATTCATGTAAGAGGCCGAAAGAACAATGCCGACTTTATCATTTGCAAAACGGTTCGAATAGACGATCGATCCCGCACCGGTCGCACCGTCCCGAATCGGATTGTATCCACCGTATCCCGTAATGGAGATGCGTTGTCCTCCCGATGCCGCACGGGTCACCAGATCGACCGATCCTCCGATAGCGTCTCCATCCATATCCGGCGTAAGGGTTTTGTTGACCTGAATCGTCTGAATCATATCCGACGGAATCAGGTCCATCTGTACCTTCCGGTTGTCCCCTTCCGCAGAAGGAATCCGATTTCCATTGAGCGTCACAGAGTTAAGCTCAGAAGCAAGTCCCCGAACAATAATATTACGGGCCTCACCCTGGTCGTTCTGCATTGTAATTCCGGGCACACGTTTAAGCGCATCGCCGATGTTCGCATCGGGGAAACGGCCGACCTGATCTGAAGAAATCACATTGGTTACATTACGGTTGGTCTTCTGCTGATTGAAGGCCTTTGCCTGTCCCCGGATCATGTCACCCATAATCACCACTTCACCAAGTGTCTTCACATCTTCCACTATCGCAAAAACGAGTTTCACATTTTCTCCCGGCTTCACAATTATCTGCTGTTTTTCGGTAAGGTATCCCAAATAGGAGACTTCAATCTGATAGTCACCGGCTGGGACATTCAGAAATTCGAAATAACCGTTTTTATCGGATATCGTATAACGGTTCAACTTGTCGAGCGTCAACATCGCTCCGGGAAGAGTACGTCCTGAACTTTTTTCCGTGACCGTCCCCGAGATCAAACCTCCATTCTGGGCCGGCAGGTTCTGGATGAAAATCGCAAACAAAAGCAAAAGTACAAATCGTTTCATAAATTAACCTAATATTGATTCGCGGGCAAAAACATCGGCCGCATATTATGATATTATGAACATTGTATTAATATTCTATTAAAAAAACAAGGCATTAAACCGATACACATTTCTGCGATTTAAAATCGTTTCCTGCATTTGCACCGATTGAATACCGGCAAAAAAATGCGATCCGATTCTCGGGTCGCATCATGATAACTCATATCAAACAAATCTCTGTCAGTCTATCGTAACGTCCATCCTGCAGTCCAATCATCATCGGCTGAAACCGCTCCTTTATAATCTGCCGGAGAGAAGAAACTATCGGTAAGAACTTTACCCCCATCGATCGTTCCTACATAATTATTCGTCAAATCATTGATGTAATCGGTCTCATTACCTTCAGCAACTGCGAAACGATCATTGGTGTAAATTCCCTCTTCCGAAACGAGTTCCGTACTGAGCGATACATATTCGAGTTTCGACGGTTGCTGGGTTTTCGAAAATGAGTTTTCCGTTTCGGGAGTCTCTACGGCAAGACACTGTTTCTTGCCGGTAATAATCGCATTGTAGAGTTCGACTTCCGTTCCTGCCCGTAACAGCACACCGTTGTCACCTCCATCCTGCGCTCCGACCAAAGTCACGTTTGCAAGAACCGGATGCGACACCGGTGTTGCTGCTGCATTCTTGCCGTTGTTGTCACACTCCATCAGGCAATCGCAGTTATCGCCGAGCGTGGCACTGGGTTCCTGATAGGCTACGAGGAACTGTCCTTTACCGTTCCAACCCTCGGTCCAGTCGTACGAATCGTCCGTACAGCTCGTCACGACCATGTGTTTCACATTCACCGAACCGCCGAAAAACTCGAAACCATCGTCCGAACCCTTATAGGCCTGAATATACTCGACCTGCGTCCCGTTGCCGACTCCGTAGAACGAAATGCCGTTCGCCTCGTGCTCTTCGTCAAGCGCATAACCCGTATACTCAAGACGGATATATTTCAGTACACCCGAGTTATCAGCGTCGTCATTTCCTCCGTAGGGGGCGTTTCCGATCTCCGACAGTACACCAGTACCGGCATTGGTGTGGGCTCTTCCACAGATATGAATACCGCCCCACGCTCCTGTCTTTTTCAACTCGGAGGTCATCACGATAGGATTCGCAGCCGTTCCCACCGCATTGATCTTCGCTCCCTGCTCGATCAAAATATAGTCGGAAATGTCGTCGTCTTCCGCTACGATCCGTACCCCTTCGGCAATGTAGAGCGTTGCTCCGGCCTTAACGTGCAGCCCTCCGCTCAACAAATAGGAACCGTTCTTTTCAAGATAGGTATCTTTGACCACATTACCGGCCAGTGTAGTTCCCGAAGCCAGATTGCCTTCGAGACTGGGAATTACATCTCCGTCGTTGTCATCCTTGCTGCATGAAACACAAAGCGTAGTGCTCGCCACCAGAGCTACAGCTAAAAATTTCCAATACGTTTTCATTTTGTTAGAAATTTGATTAAAAATAAATTGGATTAGAAAAATACTTTCAAGATTCTTTTTTTCAGAGGATTAGAACTTCAATCCGAGACCGATTTCGAATCCGGCCCCTGTCCTGTAACGTTCTACCTCAACGGTGTTCCCGGTCTGAGGCACCTCCTGATCGAATACCATCGCCCGATTCAACAGATCGGTCAACAACAGCTTCAGCTCTACTCGACGGTTGAACTGATATCCGGCCGACAGATTGAGCGTGTGCACGGGACGCTGCTTGACATCACCCAACCCCGAAATGCCAACCGCATGGATGCGGGGTCCCTGCAAGTTGTAGAGCAATGCCAGATTGAGCCGCTTCTGATCCCTGAAATAGGGCGTCCATGTGAGGTCGGCATTGACCAGATAGGGCGAAGCTCCCTGCAAAGCCCGCTCCTTGTTGGTGTAGGCCCCGCCTTCGGGCAGTTTCACGTTGGTGTACATGTAGGTTCCATTAACCCCTATGCGCAGATCGGGGGTCAACACCTTACGAACCTCCACCTCTATACCGGCTGCCATACCGTTATCGGCATTGCGGAAAGTGTGTACGGCAGCTCCTCCCGACAGCATCTGGACCCGTTCGATCGGTGTTTTAAGGTATTTGTAGTAACCGGTAACCGAGATCATGTCGCCCCGTTGATTCAAAAACTCGTACCTCAAGTCGACGTTATAGTTATAGCTGTTCTGCAAATCCTCATTACCCCGCAACTGAATCGAACCGTAAGACTCCTGATAGAGGAACGGAGCCATCTCGATGAATGAAGGCCGGGTTATGGTCCGCGATGCAGACAGACGGAGCTGATGCTCCTCGCTCAAGTTATACTTGACATTCAGTGCAGGGAAGAGATCGTTCCGATTCAGGTTCCGTCTCTCCTTGAAACGCTGGTCGTTGTAATAGTTCACCCACTGATCGGACATCTCGTAACGGAGACCCGCATTGATCAGCAACGCTTCGACCGGACGCAGATCGACCGACAGATAACCGGCCAGAATCGTATTGCCCGCATCGTAGGTATCCTTGGGCTGCTTCTCCCGTTTCACTTCGAGCGATCCGTTGGCAATGTTTCCGAAGTTCAGATAGGAGTCGGTATGATATATATCCTCGATGACGGGCGAGAGACCCGAAACATCGTAGTAGAAACGAAGTCCGTCGTAACTACGGCTTTTATCCTTATAGGAGACTCCGAAGGTAATCTGATGTCCGGCACCGAAACGGTAGTCTGCCGCTACATGTGCATTCCACTCATTTTCGTCGAGTGTACCGAAGTAACGCATGGTCTCCTGCTGGTTGAGGCCGAACAGCGACAACGATCCGTCATCGTTCTTGAGGAACATCACCTGACGGCGGTCGGGTTCGTCGGAAGCCGTTCCCGAATAGGATCCACTCCACCGCAAATTCCAGTGCGTTCCGAACGCATGGATACCGTTTATCTGATGGGTCATCAACTTATAGACGTGCATCACGTCGTTACTTCCGATGAGCTGATGCTTCTCCTCATCATACCCTTCACGACGCATGTAGGTATCGATCGCATTGCGTGCATAGAAGAAGGTGTACCCCACCCGATCCTCGTCACGCAGCGTAAGGCTCAGATTTACCAATGCCGCCATCTTCAACTCGGTGGCATAACTGTCGTATTCGTATTCGTCCGTAATCCGGCCGGTCGCTTCGAGCAAACGGAAATCCGCATCCCTCATCGTCTGATAATCGTTGTTCATGCCGGCCGAAGCGAGCACGCTCAACCACTGATTTCCCACCTTAAAATCGTGTCCCCACGCCAGATTCCCTCCGAAAGCCGGCAAGGCCTTTTTCCGATCGACCGAAAAATCGAAGATATCCTTCGTCTTCACATAGTTCCGGAATTCAGACAGATCGCTCGACACGGCATACGGGTCGACCTTCGACTGCGTGAACAGTGAACGATGGTCCATACGGTAAAAATCGCGTCCCAGCGTATTGAACTTACCCCCAACCTTGAGGTCCACCGAGAAGAAGTCTTTTCCCGCATTCTCTTTTGTATCGATATCGATATGCGCTCCCGAATAGTCGGCATAGGAGCTCACCTCATACACCTTGCTGACCGTAATGTTACGCACCGTCGAAGCGGGAAAGATATCCAACGGGATCAACTTGTTGTCCGGATTCGGCGAGGCGATGGGCTGACCGTTAAGCGTCGTGATGCTGTACCGATCTCCGAGTCCGCGCACGATCAGCTGTCCGGACGACGCGACCGAAATGCCCGTCATCTTCTTGACACCCTCCTGCACCGAGGATAACCCCTTCAGGGTCATCTCCTTCGCACCCATATTTTCGATGGCTACGTTCGATGCGATCCGCTCGACCTGCATGTTGTGCTCCGACTCAAGGTCCTTCTGGGCCGTTATCGTTACGGTCGAAAGCATCTGATTATCGGGCAGCAACTCGACTCGGAGCTCCGAATCGGCTTTCGTGACATCGAGTTCTATCCGTTGCGAAACATAGGAGATATAGGAAACAACCAATACATGCGAACCTTTTTTAAGGTCCATCTCAAAACGCCCCTCGAGATCGGTTACCGTACCTGTCGTCGTACCTTCGACAGCTACCGTCGCCCCGATCAGTGCGCTCTGCGTCTCCTTGTCGACAACCACTCCCTTGATCGGGACGGCGGACGCTACTTCAAACAAACATAAGAACAGTGTTGTAATTACAACGTTTCGAATCATCTTTTGCAACATTTTCCTCATTATTTTCCGGTTGCAAAGATGAAGAACGGATATTACGAAACTGTGTTAACGATATGACAATCCTTTTACAAATAGGCTGCCGTCCGATCGGGCACATCGATCCCGATCAGATATACTTCTCTGATCTTGAAGAATTTGGCTGTTACAGAAAGAGTATATTCTTAGCTCCGGGCCCGGAACTCGTTGGGCGTACAGCCGGCAATCCGCTTGAACATACGGCTGAAATGCTGCGGATACTGGAACCCGAGATCGTAGGCAATCTGGCTCATCGTCTTGCCCGAGGAGAGTAATGCTTCTTTCGCCCGGTCAACCAACTTGTTCTGGATATACTCCGATGCGGTCTGGCCCGTCTGCCGTCGAATCATATCGCCAAAATAGTTGGGCGACAGGCAAACCTTGTCCGCAAAGTATTTGACCGACGGAAGCCCCTCCTGTTGGGGAGTATCCCCGTCGAAATATTCGTCCAGCAGCTGTTCGAAACGAATCGCAATATCCTTGTTGACCTCGCTGCGTGTAGTAAACTGCCGCTCGTAGAAGCGCATACAATAATCGAGCAACAGGCCGATGTTGGCCGTAATCAACCTCCGGCTGTGTTTGTCGATCGCGTGTTCCAACTCCGCCTCGATCTTGCCCAGACAATCCATCACGGTCTGACGCTCCTGTTCGGAGAGGTGCAGGGCCTCGTTGGTCTCGTACGAAAAAAACGTATATCGCCGAATCTCCTGCCCGAGTGCAGTGCCCCGAATCAGATCGGGATGGAACAACAGCCCATGCGCTGCGGGCCTGACATTCGGATCCATCTCTATGTCGGTCACTTGTCCCGGAGCAAAGCAGACCACCGTACCGTCCTGATAATCGTAATATTGACGGCCATATATGATGTTTCCACACTTTACATCCTTGAGGAACAGAGCATAGATCCCGTAATTGAAGCTTGAGCGCATGGGCCATTTCGTAGCCTTCGACAAATCCACAACGCTGACTAACGGATGCCGCGTCTCCAGACCGAACAACTTATTGTAGCGGTCTACACTATCCAATTTAATGATCCCATCCATAACGCATCTTCTCTTAACGGTTTTCTACAAATATAAGCGGTTTGTACCGGAAAAAGAATAGCTGCGACTGGAAATCCGGAATCGAGGTACAAACATCCGTAAATCGTATACAACCCTACGGGAATCCCTCCGATAACTTTGCAATCGAACAATACGGACTTGCTGTCATAAAAAAAGCAACAAGCAGAAACGAAAAAGCAGAGGAACCGCGTTAGTGCTAAAAAACATACCGTCATCATGAATTACAAAAAAATTTTAGTCGCATACTTTTCGTGTAGCGGCAAGACGAAAGCCGCAGCCGAACGGCTGGCAGCCATAACCGGAGCCGATCTCTATGAGATCATCCCCGAACAACCCTATACCCGTGCGGATCTCGACTGGCACGATCCACAAAGCCGCAGCTCCCTCGAGATGCGCAATCCGGCATCCCGTCCTGCCATAATCGATCGAGACCCCAAGTTAGGCCAATACGATATCGTGTTCGTTGGCTTTCCGGTGTGGTGGTACATCGCCCCTACGATCATCAATACCTTTCTGGAACGATACGACTTCACAGGGAAGACCGTCATCCCGTTTGCGACCTCGGGCAGCAGCGGCATAGAGCATTGCGAACAGAATCTCCGAAGTGCCTATCCGACACTCCACTGGAGTAAAGGCAAACTGCTGAACGGAACGCTCTCTGAAGAGTCCCTGAAACAGTGGATCGACTCGGCCTGTCTGCGATAGCGGCTGTTTATTGAATCAAAAAAACATTGAACCAAACGAGAAAAAGATGACTCTCAACGAATTTTTAGAATATGTAAAAACCGGAGCCGGACTCAATACCGAAGAGATCCACCGCCTTATGAACGAAATGAGTGATGAAGCCCGCCGCATCACCTTCGAGCTGAACGGCCGTTACCACACCCAAGAAGAGGTCAGGGAACTGCTGTCCCGCCTTTTCGGATATGAAGTGGACCCCTCGTTACGGGTATTTCCTCCGTTTTACTCCGATTTCGGGAAGAATATCCACGTCGGCAAGAATGTCTTCATCAACGCCTGCTGCCATTTCCAAGATCACGGAGGCGTAACCCTCGGCGACGGATGCCAGATCGGCCACAACGTAGTTTTCGCCACGCTCAACCACGGGATGGCTCCCGAGGATCGGGGTACAACCTATCCGGCTCCCATCCGGCTCGGGAAAAACGTTTGGGTAGGCTCCAACGCTACGATCCTGCAAGGTGTATCTATCGGCGACAACTCGGTCATTGCAGCAGGGGCGGTCGTTACCCACGATATTCCCGACAACGTCATTGCAGCGGGAGTCCCGGCCAAGGTTATCAAGACGATCGACGAATCCATAAAACAGAAAAAATAGAAACGCTCTCCACGTTTTCTCCATACAGCGAAGGCGACGGAAGTGTCGAAAACACATGCCGAACCTCAAAAAGCAGGTCGATTCACGGGTCAACACACCCCGCAACAGGGATGTTTCGGCTATAAAAATCGATGCCGGAGTCTCCATTTGGCACACATAATCCGTACTTTTGCGGAAACGATGGATTCGAGATGGATAATTTTGCCGCAATAGACTTCGAAACAGCCAACAAACACCGGGAGAGCGTATGCAGTGTCGGGATCGTAATCGTAAAAAACTTCGAGATAGCAGACACGATTTACGAGCTGATACGTCCGACACCAAACTACTTCAGCCGCTGGGCCACGGAGATACACGGACTGACCTATGACGACACGGCCGATGCCGATCCCTTCCCCGTGGTATGGCAGAGAATAGCCCCAAGGATCGAAGGGCTACCACTGGTCGCTCACAACAGTCCATTTGATGAGGGGTGTCTGCGAAGCGTATTCATGCACTATGGAATGAACTATCCGAACTACAAATTTTACTGTACCTGTCGGGGCTCCCGCAAAGTTTTTTCCGGACTGCCCAACCACCGTCTGGATACCGTAGCCCGACACATCGGCTTCGACCTGAAGAATCACCACCATGCTTTGGCTGATGCCATAGCATGTGCCGAGATTGCAAAAGCTATCTTGTAAGAACTGTGCCATAGAGTTTTCTATACAACGGGGGAGCATAAAACTTCTCCGAATGTGCGGTTTCCCGTATTTCCCGGTCCAATCTTCTGTTCGACATTCCGGCAACCGCAAAATTTGATGCTCTCTTCAGCAGTCTGCAAAACTTGTAGAACAAGTAAAACCCGGAAACAATTACACGTCAAGGTGATTGTGGTATAGATCCGTACCTATATTTTTCATCTGTTCGCGCAACCATCGAGGTTCCAGAACCTCGATATCCCTTTCCGCATTAACGGCATGGGTCAACAGTTCTTGTTGGAAATCGAGTGTCGGCCGCAGGCAAAACTCAAAAACGGAGCTTTCCTCCGACGATTCGATTTCTCGTTGGGAAGCATGCAACGGCAACGTACGCATATACTGTCGTTGAACGCCCTGCACCCGTATCTTCACCCGCTGTACGGCACAATGCACATCGACGATAATCCCGAACGATTCGGCAAAATAGGCCTTCGGATCGAAATCATCGGTCATGACGAGCGGATGTTCGGTCGTTCGCAACGCATGGATACGGTCGAGCGCATAAATGCGGATATTATTATCATCCAAACTGCGGGCCACGACATACCACCGCAAATGGAAAACCTTGACACAATAGGGAGCCACTTCGAACGTACGAGCCGTATCGTTCCAAAAGCTCTGATAGGTCAACACCAACGTCCGACTCTCCCGCATGGCCTCGATGATCTGCGTTAAATAACGTTGCCCGGAGGGGATCTCTTCGAAAAGAATGCGACGTTTGAGCCGGCCACTCTCATTAACAAGCTGATTTACAGCAAATGTATTCAGAAGCCAAGTTCTTACTCCGCCCCGTTTCATATCCTCTGCATTTTCGATATAATAGAGATAGCCCGCCCGGCGATCGCACGCGATACTTATATCGAACACCTGTTGGATGGCATTCTTGTGGTTATGAAACGTTTTGAGCGGCAACTCCTCACCCGTATCGTTAAGAGATGACCGCACCCATCGCTCGTTAATCTCCTCAAATGAGAGTCGCCCGGCTCGATAAATCGTATCTACCAGCCAGACATACCGATTGAACAACACGGCTGTATTGCTCTTCGATGAACCTCGAGTGTTCTGATGTTGTAACATAACTATCTTTTTATATTTTATTAGATATAAAACCTTATCTTAGCCATCAGTTACAACAAATATAGCGGCCTAAAATACCAAATCACGGCACTAATCGACAATAAATTTAAAAATATTCCTTTTTATTCTTTTCTTTACAGCAAACATCACCCACAACAAGCCAGCAAATACAAAAAAAGTTCTCACAAAAAGATGAGAACCTTTTTATGGATTCTTGCAACACGGTCTGAGAAGGCTTCTCAAAGGTCCGTTGCTATTGCCATCGCTGTTGATGAAAGGCAATATGCGTCATCACATTTAGCACCCGCCCAAAAGAAAGCGACATGGCACCCAATGCCTGCTTCCGCCGACCCATAGAGTGCTCACTCTGCAAAACAGGTCATAAAAACTATTCTCTTCCCGCTGGAAATCAACCTCTTTTTTTATTAACTTTGTTTACATTCCATTATTAACCTCGATTCGATATGACAGCCACCCTTTTCAACCGCTACATCTGGCTGGTAGAGACCATTTACAGCGCCGGGCACATCTCGATGGAAGAGATCAATCGCCGTTGGGCAAATTCACAGTACAACGAATTGCGGGAAAAAGAGCTTCCCCTGCGAACCTTTCACCGCCACAAGGAGGCGATCAAAGCAATATTCGACATCGAAATCAAATGTGACCGTAGAATCGGAAACCTCTACTACATCGCCAACACAGAGGACCTCGAAGAAGAGAGTATGCGCCGCTGGCTGATCAGCACCTTCTCGGTCAACAGCCTGCTCAGCGAAAGCCGCGCCCTCAAGCAACGTATTCTTTTCGAAGAGATCCCCTCGGGACAGAAGTATCTCACGACAATCATCGAGACCATGCGTGAAAACAGAACCCTTGCATTGACCTACAAGATGTTCCAACAGGAGATCAGAAAATATGGAGCCGATGTCGAAGTCCTCGAACCGCAATGGCTACGCAACAAATTTTACGAAGAGGCCAAAGCCAATTATGAATTATATAACAAAATGGAGGAAAACCTATAACCAAACGCATGAAACAACTGCAAACCTTGTTCAAGGAGAGTGAGCGCATCGTGCTCCGCGACCGGACCGAGCGGAATGAAAAGCGGAAAAGAGGGGAACTGTTCAACATATTCGATGTATTGAATCTTCGCCCCTCGGAGGTACGAACCCCCTCCGCGTTTCTGGCCGAACTGTTGAATCCGAACGGGAATCATGGTCTCGGCGATCGTTTCCTCAGGGTATTCATCTCCACCATTCCCGAACTTGCGGAATGGCAGTTCGACACGGAGCATGCCCATGTTACGGTCGAGGATCCGTCGGCTGGCGCCATCAACGAAGATGTATCGGCCGGAGGAAGAATGGATATCACCATCAAGTCTCACAACCAAATCATCATTATCGAGAACAAGATTTATGCAGGCGATCAATACAAACAGTTGGTCCGCTATGCAAACTATGCCAAACGGTTCAAAAACTGGATGATTATCTACCTGACTCTCTTCAAACAGGAGGCTTCGGCGGAATCCTGTACAGACGACAAGGGAGAAAAGGTGCCCTACGTCCCAATGGGTTACGACAACGACATCCGGAGATGGTTATACCGATGTCAGCAGATAGCCGTTCAGCACCCACTGATTCGAGAGACGATCGCCCAATATATCAACCTGATAAAAGTATTGACCCACCAGATGGAAAACAACGAACACAAAAAGGAGTTACTCGAAGTCATGGCACAAAATGCCGACGCAACAGCAGCCATATACGGTGTATCTCAAGTGGAATACATCGCTTATCTTCTGGAGAACAGAGTATTTCCAGTACTAAAATCGGTCGCCGCCGAGCTGGACTTGGAGTTCGGATATACGGACAATCTGCTGTCTGCCGTAAAAGAGGCAGGTTTCTACTTTTACAAACGGGAGTGGCACAGGGCCGGGATCGTATTCTATACCGAAACAAACGGTTGGAGAGATTTTTACTACGGGATCTCCAATTACGAAGGAACGACCAAATTAGATATTCAGGGGAAAAAGAAATTGGAGTGCATGACCCAAGATCCGACGGACTACTGGCCCTACGGATGGGCCCGCCTCGACAGGTATCAAGATTGGAACCGTACCGTAATGCCGGATATGGCCAACGGGAAATTCACAAATTACATCAAAGAGGTTCTGAACACGATCCTTCATGAGTTGAAAGAGAAAAAAATAAATTTGTAGATTCCGGCTCACCCGATAGCTCATGCCGCTTTGTGGCACTTCTAAATCCGATATTTGCAGTAAACAATTAACCGATGTGCGCTATGAAACGGATTACAGAGTCCAAGACCACAAACGAAACGGACAA
>ERZ827496.3150-NODE-3150-length-14874-cov-2.715905_pt1 | contig 14874 bp, 24 predicted proteins | sample MGYA00519769_ERZ827496 | MGnify/ENA primary metagenome ERZ827496 (study PRJEB31778, sample SAMEA3449327) | human gut metagenome | biome: human gut; feature: human-associated habitat; material: faeces | place: United Kingdom | collected 2010/2012 ...
GCATACCGCTGGAGAGCGGTCTATAAATACTACTCTTTTATAATACGAGGAGGTGTTAAGAGTGTACTACAAGGTATTGAAAAATGGCCGGGTGATCGATGCTCTTGACCACCTGCGCTTTGTAAAGTATCAGCCCAAGCATGACATTATGGTGAACTGCACAGAGGATGATGCACAGGGAATTATCAGCAGCGACGGCAGTCATATCTGGCATGTGGACGGATATTATCTCATCCCCTGCCCCGAGTATGACACTGTGGAACTGCAGGAAATTGACCTGTATGAATATGAGCAGCTGAAAGCCTTGGGTGGTAAAACGCCTGAGGCTATTATTGATGCTTACACTTTGAGTTTGATTCAAGGAGGGCTGCTATGAGTGACGAGAGGAAGTATAGCGAGTTCGTTGAGAGTATGCATCGGCTGTACAATGGCGGAATGATTCAGGACAAGCTCCTGGACAATCTGTTTGCCGGACACAAAATCTCAAAGGACGAGTATCTGTATATCATCAGGAAGGAGGTGTGATATGTATACCTTTTTGATCAATGAAGATAATACACTGACCGTAAGTAAGCGGGAACGCATTATGGAGCGCAGTAAGCAGGTGGATACCCTCCACTTTCTGGCTGACACTACATATAAGGGTGTTGACATGAGTGAATTCACCGTGATGCTTGAGTACGTTCTGCCCATCAGCAAGCGATATAAGACAGAGATTTTGAAGAAATCAGAAGAGCTTTATAAGAACAAGCTGGAGTATAAGCTGCCTATCGACACCAACCTGACCAATGAGCCGGGCGATATCCAGATCCAGTTAACATTCATTGATGTGACAATGGACACAGATGGCACGACTGTTCAGCACGTTCGCAAGGTTGGCCCCGGCGTGATCACTGTTGTTCCCATTCAGAATTGGAGTGACATTGTTCCTGATGAGGCTCTTGGCGCACTTGACCAGCGTATTATCGCTCTGAATGCACAGATTAAGGCATTGAGTGATCGTAACAACGCTATTCTGGATGGTAAGGCTGATGACCTGAGCTACAACGACGACCATACTCTGCAGCTGCTGGCCAACGGTAAGCCGATCGGCAGCGCGGTCAAGATTACTCAGGAGAGCGTCGAAACTGAAGACGGTAGTTTGCGGGTGGTTCCGTTCTAAGCCATCCGCTTCTTTTATAAGGAGGCAAAGATGGCACAGGCTAAATATTCCAAGCTTGGATACGGTAACGCCGAAGATGTCGAAGCTGCGATTGCGCTGGGAATGTTGGACGGCAGGGATATGATCATCACAAAGGATTCCTCGGAGTTCATGTATGTGCGTGATGACCTATCCGTTCAAAAGATTCGTCCCCGCAATCGTTGTTTCGCCAGCGTTACTGAAGCAAACGAGCAATTAAATGAAACGGAAGACACTTATGCAGGTCAAACCGTTATGGTGAAAGACGAAAATGGTAAATATGCTCCGTGGATCGTTCAACAAAGTGAAGCCACGGGGCTTTTTTCTATTGAACCTTTTTATGTTGAGCCGACAAATTTTGTTTGGCAAGAGTTTTAAGAAAGAGAGGCAAAGATGGCTAATGTAAATTTTGGCTATGGTACAAAAGCGAATTATGATAAGCTGACTACCAAAGATGCCAACACATTGTATTTTATTACAGACACGCGCCAGATTTTTAAGGGTACAGATGAGTATACCAAGAGCTGCAAGCTGGTGAGCGCTCTGCCTGCAAGCGGACAGATTCAGGGCCTGCTGTATATCCGTATGACTGACTATACCTTCCACATTTGGAATGGCACTGAGTTTGTACAGTTGAATCGCCCCGTTGTGACTGAGATTCCCAATGCGGATGCAAGCGACGATAATCTGCCCACCACCAAGGCTGTGGCTGACTATGTGAATGCAAAGATCGCCGCAACCGAGGGTAAGGAAGGTCTGTTTGTTACGGATGTCACCTACTCTCCTGCTACCGGCACTCTGAGTGTGGCAAAGAACGGTGCTCCTGTTCCCACCGTGATGAGTGGCCTGACCCATGACCCCACCTATGATGCCGAGACCCGCACCATCAAGCTGCCTGTATTTGGCGGCGATGAGCTGGTGATCAATCTGGGTAAGGATCTGGTTGTTAAGACTGGTACTTACAACACAAAAACCCACGAGATCGAGCTGACTATCACCACTGGCGAGGTCGTGAAGATCCCTGTTGGCGCTCTGATCGATATCTATGTTGGTGTGGTCACTCCTACTGCTGAGGTTACTGTTTCTGATGACAATAAGATCTCTGTCAATGTGCGTGTGTCTACCAAGGGCAATAACAGCATCACCGTTGAGGAAGATGGTCTGTATGTTGCAGTGCCGGACGCTTACACCAAGGCTGAAGCAGACGCGAAGGTTAAGGTCGTTAATGACAAGCTGGATGAGCATATCAAGGACGCTGTGAAGCACATTACTGCTGACGAGCGCAAGGCTTGGGATGCAAAGCCCACTCAGGACGAGCTGACTGCTGCTAAGAATGAGGCGATTTCTACTGCTGCTGCTGATGCAACCACCAAGGCTGATGCTGCTCTGGCTAGTGCAAAGACTTATGCAGATGGTCTGAATACCACTATGGATGGCCGTGTGCAGGTGCTGGAAGGCGCTATTACATGGAAATCCCTTGATGGCTAATTGATTTGTTTCACCACATGGCAATGACGCTGTGTGGTGAATCTTATTAAGCAAAGGAGTTGAGTATGGCAAATTTATCATTACGCGAGGTCGCACAATCTCAGCTAGATCAAGCTCCTGTGATTGACGGCCAACTGATCGTATGTACTGATACTGGAAGCACTTATCGAGATATCGGCACAAGACGAATTCAAATCAGCAAAGACTTGGAGATCGTAAGCTCGCTTCCGCTGGCTCCTTTGTCTAATAAGATTTACTACCTGCGTCCAGACAGCTTGTATGTTTATAGTGGCGATGACTGGATTCTTTTGAACCCATCAAAATTCACACTGAAAGCCGACAAAAACGCAGTCAATGGCGAAGTTAATATCAATCTAATCCTGAACGGTACGGCACAGGATAAAATCAAAATCGCTGGCGGTGGTGTGACCACAGTGACAACTGGCGAGACGGGCGATATCACGATTGATACCCCGCACCCGGATGAGCTATTGGCTGCACTGACGAATGACGAAATCGATGCGATCACTGGTGGCATGGTTGATGACAGCGGCAATCCCCTGCCTACACCGCAGGTTGTGGTGGATGCGACACTGACTGTATCTGGACGTGCTGCTGATGCAAAGGTAACTGGCACAAGGATCTCTGAGGCGTTGAGTATTGCAAAATCGGCTGATGCTGGGCTAACCAATGTACGCACCGAGCTGGACAAGTTGAAGCTGGATTCTGTTGCGGTGGACAAGACCATGACAAAAGAGAATTTCGCTGCTGATGCTAAGGCTGTTGGTGATGCTCTGGAGGGGAAAGCAAATACAGAACACAACCACGATGACCGCTATTATACAGAAGATGAAATCAATGTAAAGCTCTTAAAGAAAAGCGACGATGGTCACACCCATGATGAGCGGTACTATCAACAGAACGAGATCGACGAGAAGCTGAAGGTAAAGGCAAATACAATCAATATCCACACACTGACTATTCCGACTACAAGTTAGCTTACTGACGATACGGTGGACCGATATTCAAAGTATATTGACCTCGACATCGATGGGATCACCTCAAAGGATGTTATTTCTATCAGTGTGACACCGGCTAGTGCAAAGGTGGCCTCTTATGCTCAATTTGCAAACCCGGAGACCTTTGATGGATATGTGCGTCTAAGAGCTGTATCAGTTCCAACGACTGCGATTACAGCTCAGTATTATATCGTGCAGGGCGGCGGACAAACAGATAGCGGTAGCGGTACTGTTGTTGAGGGATATACCAAGGCACAGGTGGATAATAAGATAGCGGCGGCAATCAAGGTAGCCAAAGAAGAACAGAAGCTGCTCGATCACCCTGTTGGAAGTATTTATCAGAGTGTAGAACCGACAAGCCCCGCTGAGTTGTTTGGTGGAGAGTGGCAGAAAATTGAAGATCGTATGTTGATTGCTGCAAGTAGTACGTATCCTGTAAAGAGTACAGGTGGCGAGGCGACACATACGTTGACAATTGATGAAATGCCAAAACATAGGCATTCTTTGGATAGTCTTAGTTATAGTGCTGGTCCAAGCGAAATTGACACTAATGGGAATGGTGTAGGTTACAAAAAGAGCCCTACATATCCTATTTATGCATCAACTTACGCTGGCGGCGATGCTGCCCATAATAATATGCCACCATACTACGCTGTCTACACTTGGCTCCGCACCGCATGATCATATTATAAAAGGAGGATTACGAAATATGGCAATCGGGGACTTAAATATCGCGGGGGGGGGGGGGGGTTAGAAGCTTACCCTATTGGCTCGATTTATATGAGTTTTAATTCTACTGAACCAAGTATACTGTTTGGTGGAACATAGGAAAGAATCAAAGATAGATTTATTTTAGCAGCTGGAGATAGCTACACGGCTGGAGCGACAGGTGGCGAGACAACACATGAACATAATTGGGGTTTGCGATATAACTTGTTTTATGGTGGATTCATGGGCAATGATAATGAGGTTTTACGTGGACTAAAATATTCTGGAACTAGTATCGCAGGCACTGTCGAAAATACAAATACAGGCGATTCTAATGCGATGGTTTCAAATACAGGTGTTGGCAGTGATTACACAACAGACACTCGCAATTCTGCTGGATATAATTTGATTTCAAACACCAGTTCAGCATCTTCCATGCCGCCATACTTGGTCGCTTATATGTGGTATCGCACCGCATGATTGTGGCAATTTTCGCTGCTAAAATATTCGTTTTATAAGGAGGATTATATGGCGCTAGGAGAAATGAATAGCGGGAATGGGAGTACAGATACTATCTCGTGGACTGCAAATATAAAATGTGCAACATGGTGTCGGCTTTGTAAAGTAAAATCGCAATATAATATTATTGGAACATCATTTATTTTTAATTACGCTGCAACAAGAACAAATGTGGTTTATAATGAGACTTTAATAATAAATACAAATCATTCTAAAAGAGCTTCCGTTAGTAAGCTTGGTGCTTCTCATTATGCGCAGACAAAAATCAGAATTATATCAGATCTAGTGGTGATTGTTTTGTTGAAGTATAGGACGAGAACGATGGAGCCACATCATCAACACAGCAATAGGTAAACTGCGCCCTCGTTCCGATTCGCTGTGGAGAAATAACGCCATATGAAAATATTGTCGATGGTACTACTGTTCCGTCTGGATTTGGTATTGGCGCAACTGTAACATGTGGAACAATGTCATTTGAAGATTAAGGAGGCGATCACATATCGATGAGTGAGGAAAAGAAAAGTTGGCTAGACAGAGCGGGTGCGATTCACCTCTGGAAAACGATCGAGGCTATGCTCGGTACAAAAGTAGATAAAATCGAAGGATTCGGTCTGTCCAGCAACGACTATACAACAGAAGAAAAAGAAAAATTAGCTACATTGGCTGACCCTGATGTAGCTACTACTGAAAACAATGGTTTGATGAGCTCGGCTGATAAAGCAAAGCTGGATGGTATTGAAGCTGAAGCTAACAATTATACTCACCCGGAATACGAAGCAAAACAGGCTGGACTATATCGCATCAGTGTTGATAATACAGGCCATGTGGCAACAGCAGATAAAATGACAAGTGACGAGCTGGCTGCAGAGGGTGTCTCCCCTGCCGATCATACACATGACCTTGGCGAATTGGTAGATACACTGGAGACGAGTGCTGACGATGTTGAAGATGCTGACACTGTTATGGTTGGTGCTACAGTTACAAGTGATGATGGCAGTGCGACTACGAAGTATACCCGTAGACCACTGGATACTTTATGGAACTAGATCAAAGCGAAAGCAGATGTATTGTATGCTGCTGTTGGACATAATCACAAGGTAAACGAGCTCGAAAATTATGATACACATGTGTATAACCCAACTTTAAATCGTACCAAGCGAACTGTTTTGGCTGCACCTACAGGAACTGATGGTCCTGCCACATTCAGAGCATTGGATAAGAATGATGTGGGATTGGGAAATGTGGATAATGTAGCCGCACTACCGTTAACTGGTGGAACGATGAGCGGACAAATAAAGAGAGACATAAGCACTTCTCATATTGCAGCAAGAGATGGCGTTCCTCTTTCTAATCCTAAAACCGGGACAAGTTACCGACCGGTTGTTGGAGTAAAAAGTGCAAATGGATATTGGGTTATGTCAACTTATCAAAATGACAATCTGCGTTTTGCATATACTTCTGATGCAGATTATAGCGCTGGAACAAATAGAGAAACCGCTGTACTGTTGCCCCCTGAGGAAGGCACTATCATTACAAGTGCCACGATCGGAAATCAGATTGTTGCCGGTGTAAAAGATTGTAACAGTGGAACAACATCAACCTTTGCATATTCAAAATCCGGCATGAACTACGGTGATTATTCATAGCTTGCTGCGTGGAACGGATACGAGCTTCGTGCTGTTAATAAAGATCAATTTTTGAAAGCTGATGGGAAAGCCGTTTCGGCAGCTACTGCTGATTATGCTTCTCAAACACTATTTGATAAAGCACAGTGGGTAAGTTTAACAAATCTTGACCAAAACACATGGTATCCGGTTGTAAGTATGAATGGCATTCCATACGAAGGATTACGTCATATCAAATGTAATGTCCAACTAAATGGTGGCTCAAAACCATCTTGGAGTACCCATGGCGGTGGATTTACTGTAAATCTTGACATGTTAGTCACTGCTTGTGGTTAGGGTACGACATCAGCCAATTCTATTTGTCTTGATAATTTTTACAGTTGGACAACATCAAATGCAAATCCGGCAGGATATAGTCAAATGACAAATGGCTCTGTTGCAGTATTCTGGCTTCGTGGTGGTGGTCAATATAGACTTTATGCAGATTGGGATGCAAATTGGCAATTAAAAACAAGTACATACACAAATAACGGGCAAAGTGTTTCCCCTACAACGTCTTATCCAGGTGTAAGTTACAACAAGGCTACGCTTGATGGTGATGGATTTACAATTAGAGCGCAAACCAGTGACCCTGGTGCAGGAAGTAGTCTTGCGACCGGTACGGTGCTTTTGGTATATGCGTAAGGAGGGTTGATTATGGCGATTTATACAGGAGTTGGCGGAAGCGCCAAATCAGTTTCAAAAATTTATACTGGAATAGATGGTGTAGCAAGGCCAGTACACAAGGGCTATATTGGCGTGGATGGCGTGGCCAAGAAGTTCTATGACGGCGGCAACCCAATCAGCTCCTTTGCATTGGGGACAGAATTTGGCATTAAAGACCCGAGCGGCAACAATACCTACTGGTATAAGCTGATCCACAAGGGCGTTCCGGGCGGCGGGTTGTACGACAGCACAGCAAACGGCGCATGGCTCTGGCGAACAAACGTTGCAGGCTCCACTTCCATCAGTGGCAGTTACATCTACGGCTACGAAGGATGGGCGCTGGACAACTGGTGTGTCAACTACCCGGGCGGAAATATCACACCCAGTGTAGCAAACCGCCTGATGACTGTGCATCTGCCCTACGTGAAACAGGCGGATTACAACTCGGCCAATGTTTCCTCCGGCTCGAACGGCCTTTCGAGAAAGTGCTTTCTGCTTTCTGCGGTCGAGATGGGTGTTTACACCTGGCAGGGTGTGGATGGCCTGATGGCACAGGAGGGTGCAAAGCTGGATTACTTCGACTACACAACCGCTGCCACCGACAAGCGAAAAGCAGACACTGAATACTGGACACGCTCCAAGCGAACTCACAACGGCAACTATATGTACACGTTTTATGCGGATGGAAGTTTTTCCAGCGTAGGCCGCCACAGAGAGGACTCATACGGTCTGCGCCCCTGCATCGTGCTGCCACTGAATACGCTGGTGACAACGGTTACTGGGTTCTTATGGCTCGAATATAACTATATTAACTGAGCACCCGGAAAGGAGAGTTCAAAATGGAAGAAACAACAATCCAACCTGGGTATACGATACCGACCGAGACCGACGGCACCCCGGCAGATTACAGCAAGATCGAGACTGCGGTGAATGCACACAACCAAAGTGCACAGCCCGGGGAAGCTTACTGGGGCATTCGCTTATGCGGGACGGAGTATAAAGTGTATGAATACGGGGAAGTGCCACAGCCACCCACACAAGAAGAACTTTTAGAACAACTCAAACTCTACAAAGAAACAAAAATCAAAGAAAGCAAGATATATCTATCTGAATATCTCGCCTCTCATCCAATCCAATGGACTGATGGAAAATATTACAGCGTCACCAGCGAAAAGCAGGCTCTACTTACAAGCAACCTTGCCCTGTACCAAATCTCTACAGCCGCCGGACAGCCTTTTAAACTGACATGGAATTCTACCGGCGATGAATGTGTGGAGTGGACTTATGACGATCTGGCAGCTCTGGCACTGGCGATCGGTATGTATGTGAAGCCCTTTGTCTCTCATCAGCAGGAATTGGAGGTTGACATCAAAGCATGTATGACAAGTGAAGAGGTAGATGCTATCGCTATCGTATATGGTAGTGATGATGATTCTACTGAGAATCCTGAAAGTCCTGATAAATCTGGGACCACAGATGAAACGATCCATACAGGGGTGAAGGAGGACACTGATGAGCAACAAACTTCGTGAACAAATCAAATGTGCGCTTCTCTTTTTGATTGGAGGAGCGCTTTATTATTGCATTGAAATTCTATGGCGTGGTCATTCTCACTGGACTATGGCCGTTGTTGGTGGCATCTGTTTTCTTGTGATCGGCGGACTGAACAACTATATTCCATGGGAAATGCCGCTCTGGAAACAGGCTGGTGTTGGAGCGCTCTTTGTGACTGCTATGGAGCTTGTGGTGGGTATCCCGCTGAATTTGATGCTTGGCTTATATATCTGGGACTACTCTTCCCTGCCGTTCAATCTGTTGGGCCAAATTTGCCTGCCGTTTACAGTGCTATGGTTCTTCCTTGCGCTGCTGTGCATTTTTGTTGATGACTGGCTGCGTTACGTTCTATTCAATGAAGAGCGCCCGCATTATCATTGGCGTACTGTATGTGATGGCGGAAAACGCACATAAAGAGAAAGAGCCCCTGTGACGATGGCTACATCACAGAGACTCTAACTCACGCAACAACTCATAAAAATGAGGTTGTACTAGCCCGATGGAGGGTTTGTACTGCTCTCACTATATCACGTTGATAGGAATTTGTCAATTGAAAGGAGGAATTATGGCGCAGGAAATCTTAAAGCCCATGTTATTAGACGAAACAGGCAAAGAAATCGTGACAGCACTGAACGCTATTGTTACACAGCTGACCGAGATCAATGAAACACTGAAAGCTAAAAACACAGACAGTGGTACGAATGGTGGTGAGAAGACATGATAGGAAGTTTGAATGCCGCACCTCACGTCTATTCTTTTACCATACAGCAGCTGTAGACAATGTTACTGAGCATCTGTGGTGGCATCACTGCTATTTCAGCCGCTATCGCTGTTATCATCAAAGCAATCAATCATGCGAAAGCCCCGGACGACAAGCAGAACGAGCGACTAAATGCCCATGATGCAGAGCTTGAGAAAGTCAATAGAAAGCTGAGTGCAGATAAAGACAGGCTCGACCTGTTTCAATCTAAGCTGGTCTCCTTAGAAGAGCACCAGAAAGAAAACAGCATCACGTTGGAAGTACATGACCGCAAGATCCTCGAAGCAGAACAACGCATCGGCCACAGTGAGCAGGGCAACAATGTCACCATGAAGGCTCTGCTTGCACTCCTCAGTCACGGCATCGATGGCAACGCAATTGAACCGATGAAGGAGGCCAAGGCTGCACTTGAGAACTATTTGATTGATGGTCAGAACAACACAAAGAATATTATGAACTAACCCGAGACTGCGTGTCCCGGGCTTTTTATTTTGGAGGTTTATTATGATGGATATTATCAATGAGCTGGTTTCCGTTATCGTCCGCTTGGTTATTGCTGGCGCTGGCACTGCCTTTATGGCTTACGGTATCCCCTATCTGAAAAAGATCGGCGTGTACAAGCTGGTGCAGATCGCTGTTCGTGCCGCAGAGAAGCTGGGTGCAACCGGCGCTATCGAAAAGGCTGACAAGAAGAAATACGTTATGGAAGCTCTGGAGCGTCTGGGTGTGAAGATCACTCCGACCATCGAGACCATGATTGAGGCCGCTGTCAAAGAGATGGACATCCAGAACGATAAAATCAAGGACGAGTTCAAAAAGAATTGAAGGTGTAATGAAATGGGTGTTATTACATACTCTATGAAGAAGGACTAGAACAAAAAGGTGTCGGCTCATTTTTCCGTCTATGAGTTCGCCTGCTCCGATAAGAGTGATACAGTTCTGGTCGATAGTCAGCTGATTGAAGTGCTGGAACAGATCCGCGCTCACTTCGGTGCTCCTGTCCATATCAACTCTGGGTATCGTACTCCTGCTTATAATATCTCCATCGGTGGAAGCCCTCGTAGCCAGCATTGCCTTGGTACTGCCGCTGATATCTGGATCAAGGGTGTTGACCCGATTCGGGTCGCATTGTATGTATCTTCCATGCCCTACTTTGCCAAGAGTGGTGGTATTGGATATTATAGCCGTGCTGTGCTTACGAGTGGCTTTGTTCATGTTGATGTGCGCACCACCCGCAGCCGCTGGATCAGTAAATCCGGCACGAAATATATCAGTGTAGCTAATTTTATGCCGACTATCAGACAGGGTGCGAAAGACGCTATGAACGGCGCTTCTTATGCTGTAACTGTGCTACAACGACATCTTGGTGTTAAGGCTGACGGCATTTTTGGCGTGAATACCAAGGCGAAGCTGATTGAGTATCAGAAAGGACACGGGCTGGCTGCAGATGGCATCTGTGGACCTGCTACTTGGGGTTCGTTTTGATGGCAGATAACCAGAATACATTTCGTGCAGGAGACAAAATTAAATTAGACGGAGTATTATTTTCAAACAGCCAAACACACTGCGGTATGCGCCGCTCTGGTGAATGGTATATTTTTGATGGGAAACTTGTAAACGGGCGTTATCGAGTGACGAATCTTGAGAGCCGCATCGGAAAGTATCCAATCTCAGTGAATGTATCGGGTTATGTAGAGCCGAGTGATATTGAGCTGATATAAAACGAATGGGGTATCAATCCTTAATTGGACTGGTACCCCATTTTTTAGCATTTATTTTATTTTCTCAGACAACCATTCTTTCCAGCCGCCAACCGTGTGAGGGCAATTATCTTGCTGCGCGACAAACTCATTTAAGAATGCGGCCAGCTCATCATCTGACAGCTCACGGATAGCCTGCGCTTTATTGTCAGCAGCTTGATGCTTATGAAGTATAAATGCGAGTGCGATATCAAGTATTGCCGGATTGTTCATTGTTCCACCTTATGAAATACAACTGGAGCATCCTCTATTTCCAAATCAGCGGCAATCACCATTGGCGACAACCACCTTAAAACCAACAGTCTATTCTCAGGCTCGTTCTTGGGACCTGTCCAGAAATGATGCCAGTGACCACGACGCATGTGAGGGCGCGGTGAGTTGTGAGTAGTGGGTTCAGAGTCGCTATCAGATGCCTTCGTTTTCTGTTGACGGATGGCTGCGCCGATTCTTTCGCCAACATCCCATTTACGAATCTCAGAATATTTATCTTTGATTACTTTGCCGCGCTTTGTTACAGTTGCCTGTTCTTCATCTGGGGCAATCTCTGCGTTCTGTGCCAAAATATAAAGGACGACCTGCATGACTTGTTTGATAAACGTGATCGTCTCTTCATCTTTTGCGGGGTCTGCCTCTGCATACTTTTCCAGCTTTTTATTTCCTTTGGCGTGTTCAGCGAGCTGTTCATTTAACTTTTTGATACTGTTTTCAATGGTTCCGGCATCAAGGTCGATGGGATAAGTGAACGAATCCCCATTCTCAGAAAGGAACGTCAACTTCAAATCACGTTCATGCAGCTTAACATTATAATCAAGAGACACGAAGAAACCGTGAATCTTTTCATTGTCGAAATAAGTATTGGGCAACTCAACATAAAAACACTGATACGGGAGATGCATCAGAATATCGACAGGTATATCGATGTCATCCTTTTGTTCAAAGAGAAGGTCTTTTATATCTTCGTTGATAACATAGACTTCTTTACTGAGCCTCCACGGTGCCAAAACAGAAACGAGCTGCGCACATGTCACAACAGCGCTCACTTCATTCATCGACAGACGGCTAAGGTCATGCCCATCCGATACAACAGTCAGTGCGGCTTCGATTGGAGCATAACACCACTCAGGCCATGATACAGAACTTGCTGTACCATTCATATCATGGAATTCTTCCATCTCTTTCCACACGATAGGATATTGAGTAGTGAGAGCTCTGAGCATTTTAAGAGGGAGATAGATATCTTGTTTCATAATATTACCACGCCTTTGAATTGATATTGTAGTTGGGGAAGTAATCTGCAAGTTCTGCAGCGTCCAGATAAGCCTCCCAAGTTGCACGGGCCACAGCACGAGCTTGATCAGCGTCACGCAATTTAATTCTCCTTATGATTCGGATGTCCTCGATAGCGTCCTTCTCTTCTTGTGTTGTATCGGGGTCGCTACGATGTTTATCAAGCCACATAGATACCGGGAATTCATTCGTTTTGCTGTCATAGCCTTTGCGCTTCTTGAACTCTTCGATGATATCTCCACAGTCATAATACCTATCCATGAGCTGATTGTATTCTTCTGTGGCCTTGTTATACTTCTCGTGTGCCGCCTCTGATTTTTTGAGTAGACGATCGACGAGCTCTTGAAGTTCCTTAGTAGGGATGGTTTGAAATTCCTCCATGGTTGCGACCTCCATTCGGTTTTCTTTAACTTCATTATATCACATAGCGAACGCCATGACAAATAAAAAGGGCGCAGGTCGCCCTACGCCAATTGAAAAATTACTTATTCTTCATCTTCCAGATCATCGACCTCGTCATCTTCTGTACCAGGCACGATTGCCATCTCTTTCAAGCTTTCGCCCTGTTTGATAACATTAGTTTTATCGTACTGCTCTTGCTCTCCCATAACCGTATCCATAATAGCTGCAACTTGTTCGTGCATCTCATCTGTGATATGAGTATAGTATTTAAGAGTAACATCAATCTTGCCATGCCCTAAACGTTCCATAACATATCGAGGATTGACTCCCTTACTTGCAAGAATGGTAGCATGGGTGTGACGGAGATAGTGAAATTTAAAATCAAATCCAGCTTCTCTCTTACAAATGCGAGCAAGAGTTTTATCAGAGCTGGTCACATACATTTCGCCGTTTGGTTTAACATTGATAAAATCATCAACGGTAATTAACACAACTGGCTTCCCATAAAACTCTGGACGACGATCCATGACCTTGTTACTTCCCTTCCATCCAGCACCAAACAGCTCTTTGTTTTTTGCGTATTTATTTTGAAGGGCTTTCAGATAGTCGATTAGTTTTTGATTCATTTTTATACTGCGCAAAGAGTTTGGTGTTTTAGGATAGACAAGGCTCCATACTTTATCTTGGAATTGAAGCTGACACCCAACTTGAATGGTTTTATTGTCCCAGTCTATATCGCTGAATCGCAGTGCAAAGCACTCTCCAACACGAACACCGAGATATAAACCAAGTTGGTAAGCCGTGTATAGATTTGTTGATTGGAATCGTTTATCCATCCATTCGATTTGCGGCTGAGTATAATATCTTATCTCCTTGCCATACGCACGATAGTCTTTTGGCGGAGTCACATCGTCCATTGGGTTGATTTTGATATATTTCTTTTTCTTTGCGAGAGCAAATAACACAAGAAGAAAGTTATAAACGCTGCGAACATAAGCTGCACTTAGCCCTTGTTCAGAATGACCAGACATCTTATTTTTCTCTTCTTTAACTTTATAGTTGATAAATTTTTGAATTCGTTCAGTTGTAATTTGATACAGATAGTTTGAAGCAAATTCAGGTTCTATTTGATTTCTATAAAGTGATTTGTAGCGAACAATGGTTGTATATTTTCGAGTCAGCGGAGCCTCCTCTTCAATGAATTCTTCATATAGTTGTTGCATTGTAATTTTTTGTTCTGCTTCTACATATTCACCTGTTTTAAGCAGTTCATTTTCTACAAGAGTCATTGCGGCAGCCGCTTCTTTCTTTGTGGCAAAGCCGCCTTTCTCTTTCTGCACACGCTTACCATTGACAGCACCAAGGTCAACTCGATACGACCACTTGTCGCCTCTTTTTCTAATAGTACCCATGATATCACTCCTTTGCTCACTTAGTCTATTCATCTGACTTGATTCTATCATGGCCGATGTTTGGTGTCAACGATTTGCCCACAATGGCGAATTTTCCCACCTCTGATTTTTCTAGGCCACAAGCCAACTTTCAAGCTTTTTGTGGGCAAGGTTTAAAAAAGAGGTCAAAACTGGTCAAATCAAAGGTCTTTGCCCACGATTTGCCCACAAAACAAAAAAATCTGTTCTCAACCGATAAAAACAGTTAAGAACAGATTTGAACAGATTATCCTATGACTAACAGCAAAACCTGCGTTCTGTAATTGTATTTTTTAGCTTTTTTCGTTAGACTTCAGTATTGAAGTAGCGCTTCAGCAGGCCCTCGAAGCCGCGGCCATGACGAGCCTCGTCCTTTGCCATCTCGTGGACGGTATCGTGGATCGCATCCAGGTTCAGGGCCTTTGCCTTCTTGGCCA
>ERZ827496.3164-NODE-3164-length-14822-cov-7.053295_pt1 | contig 14822 bp, 20 predicted proteins | sample MGYA00519769_ERZ827496 | MGnify/ENA primary metagenome ERZ827496 (study PRJEB31778, sample SAMEA3449327) | human gut metagenome | biome: human gut; feature: human-associated habitat; material: faeces | place: United Kingdom | collected 2010/2012 ...
TTCCTTTTCCTGTCAAAAGCTGTTCGGGAGTAATCTCCAATGCATCACATATAGATAACAGGCAGTCCGCTTTGGGATTTGTCTTTTTCTTCTTCCAGTCACTAATGTTACTTGTTGCAATCCCGGTCCTTTTTGATAGTTCCAACTGGGTCATGTTCTTCTTTTCCATCATATAAAAAATTCTTTCACTGATAATCATGATTTTTCCTCCATCAACACTCCGTATATATCCGTATTTATAAATTTATGTATCCGTCTATACGGTTATAGTATCATGCTGCAACTTTTCTTTCAATAGAGATTTTTGTATTTCTGAACTTTGTTATATTCTTCTCTTTATATAGCTCCGTGTACAACTGTCTTATTCTTTCCCTACGAAGATAAAAATCCGGATCAGGCAAATTATCCAAGTCCATTGCTTCCGCATACTTTGCTACCATTTCTCCAATAAAATTTGCTAAATTGCTCCATACATCTCTTTCTTTTAAAACCATTCAAATTTGTAAATATTTCCTAAATGCTTTTGTGAACTTTTTCCTTCAAAAACATTACAAATTGATATTTGGTTTTTTGAAAATTATTGTTCTCAAGTTTCTATCAAATCGAGTAGAAGGCGGTGATTAGCCGCCGTCCTCTCACACTACCGTGCATACCGTTCGGTACACGGCAGTTTCAATAGTTAGCGTGCATGTACTGATAGGCTGTGGCTAAATCATAAAAGCCCCAGTTTATCAGCCTTTCTTTATTCAGCGCCCAAATCACAGCTTTGTTATTACTGATATACCAATACATTCGTAAAGTAAACGCACCATAGCAAGTACCTTTTTCCATCCGCTTATATCTGCAATAATAGTCTCACACTATACACAGTCAAAAAAGTTCAGTACTGAACTTTTTTGACCAGCGTCAGGAGGTTAGACTATGAGCACTCAAACCAGTTTCGTTGCAGAACAGTTTCGACTACAGCAATGGGCAAATCAGATCAAGGACTGTCAGAACCGTCCCTCTGATATGAAAGTGGATGCCTTGTGCCAGGAGCATGGCATAACAAAAGCAAATTATTACTATCGCCTGCGGCGAGTCCGGGAAGCCTGTCTGGAACTCTGTGAACCGTCCCCTTCTTTCGTGGAACTCACAGCATCTACAGAAAGTATGCCGATGAAAGGCTCCCATACACATTCCTCTGTAGCTGCAGCACTTCATACAGAAAGCGGAATCACGATAGCTCTCTATAATGACGCTTCACCGGAGTTCCTCAGAAATCTGATAGGAGCAGCCAGCCATGCTGAATGATGCTTCAGGATTTCAGAAAATATATCTTGCTACCGGATACACGGATCTGCGCAGAGGCATGGAAGGACTGGCAAACATCATTCGTTTCCGTTTCCATTTAGATCCCTATGACAGAAATACCCTGTTCCTGTTCTGCGGCAAGAGAACATACCGTATCAAGGGACTCCTGTTGGAGGAAGATGGTTTCCTGTTATTGTACAAACGGTTAGATACCGGTGCTTTCAACTGGCCAAGGAGCAAAGAAGAAGCACTGGCAATTACTCCGGAACAGTACGCGATGCTCATGCAGGGACTGGAGATTGTTGCCAGACACCCGATAGAGCAGACAGAGGATCCGAAGAAACTCTTTTAAGTTTTGTCCATTTCGCAGAAATTTTTTGTGGACAGTTTTATCTCGCTGGACTTGCAGTCCGCTGTTTATTCACAATGATTCTGTTCTGTCACCCATGCGGCTGGGAAGGCAGGGCAATTGTGGACAACAGTACTGAAAATCTGAAAGGAAGCAGTGATTGCTCAGGTTTTCAGTACTGTTCCACCGTCATAATGACGAAAGGAAAACAGCCACCGGCTGGCGGAAATGTGGCATATCTGCTATAATGGCTCCAATAAGAAAAGGAGCTCCACTATGGCAGTCAGATACACCGAAGAACAATTGAATACCGTTGACAAGTCCCTTCTGATCCAGATGGTTCTGAACCAGCAGGAACAGTTGGAGACCCTAACCGCCGAAGTCCGTTCCCTCAATAGGAAGATGCAGCTGATGATGGAGCAGATGGTTCTGGCAAACAGAAACTGATACTTTAGTGAATGGAATTTTCAGAGTATAATGAGTTTATTAGAAAATTGAAAGCGGGTGGTTATCATGACATTAGATAGTGTTTTGACAGGTATTGTAACAGGTGTTGTAGCATCCATTATTATAATAGTGATGCAGACAATCTTTGATTACATTAAGCGAAAGAAATATGAGATGTTTCATTTTTATGAGTTCGATTCATTTGATATAGATGAATGTGCACCTCCTGAATATTTAAGGGAATCAGGCAATGCAGGACATACAAAAGTCAAAATGGAACTTCCATTTGATATGAAATGTGTTCAAGTATTTCTTAAGAACGGGCTGATTTATGAAGATTTTAATGTTCCTGCTAATTCGCCAATTTGGATTTGTTGTGATTGTAGTATCGATGATTTACTCGGGTCTGATGAAGAAATTGGTTTTACAATGAAGTGTATAACAACTCAGAATGAAAAGAGAGAATACGAGTATAAAAAGATTTATACCATGTTAGAAAAACCTATTCGATATGCACTCAAACTTAAGAAGCAGCATTTCACTCTAGCAACAGAATTACATTGATCAAAAAATGTTAGCCTCGGTGGAGAAATCCATCGACTCCCAAAACTGCGGATCCATTAAATTCAGTTCCGTATCCATATCTTCTGCTGTCGCAATTACAGTTGGGACCTTCACAATGACTGTCATGGTAACCGTTCGTATCATATTTTGTATAATCATTATTCATAAATCCCATCCTCTCTCTCTAATAGATGTTCATGTTTATTTGTTAATATAAAAATAGCACACTTGTAGTCCAATAAAAAGGACTCATAAGTCGTGCTATCTAAACTAAGTTCAATTGTCCAATTCCCGATTGGATAATTTCATTCTCTCCGTCTTTGTAAGCCATATAGAACTGCCGCATTCCCGCAATATTGCTTCTTGAGAAACCTCTTCCGTATTCTTCTGTCAAATATAATGACAAGGAATCCAGGACTTTTGCTCCATACTTAGCTCTTTCTGCTCCCTGTTGTTCCTGCTCTACAATATATCTTCCCAGCAAAAAACTGGTAAGAACCGTAATTGCATTTGCTATTTGTCCCATATTACTTCTGAACTCTTTCCACAACACCGCTAACAAGTCCCTCAACTGCAGTCAGTTTTTTCTTATGAGAATTTACAGTATATGCCGGCTGAAACAAGTCTGTATTTATTGCATTTTCCTCATCTTTCTTTTCTTCCGCTTCATTTTCCGACCATTCATAGAGTACTGCTGCCATATGCTTGCAGTTTCTACCATCTAATGCATAAGGACATGAACAATACATATCTGTAACTTCTCCATTACTTAAGGATATCTCTACTTCATAGTCCTCTGAACCTATTACATCGGCTCTTATAATATCATCTGATATTTCATATTAACACCATCTTTTTTCAATAATCAAATGATGAAAAAATGCAATTTCTTTATATCCATCCATATCAGACACCCTCATCTCTATCTCCACCATTTTATCCTGCCAGTCAGTGTCCTTATGAATCTCCTGATTTTGTTGCATATCCCAGAAGGTTCTCATACCAAGTGTCTTCGTAATCACAAGTTCCGGACACCATTTCTCAATATCTGCATCCTCATAATAATGAATAGCTCCATACTTGGAAGTCATCCCATCATTTCCATCAAGCAAGCTATGTGCATGCTCAAAATCATTTAAAAGTACAACCATCTGCATAACTCTTCCTGCACGGTTATGTTTCACAATCGAAATCTTTCCATCCGTTTTCAGAACCCTCGCAAACTGCCTAACAATATCCTCTCTGTCCTGTGCATACTCTAATACATTGTGGCAGATAATCATATCAAAGGACTCATCAGCAAATCTGCGCAGTTCATCAGTACTTCCGGTAATTTGTGTATACTGGTTATCTGCCCATCCTTCCTTTACACTATCTTCATCAGGTTCAATGGCTGTTACATCATTATGCTCTGCCAAATAATTTGCAGTTACTCCGATACCACTGCCGAAATCAAGTATCTTCTTATCACGAATGTCTCCTAATTGTTTCCAGACAATTCGCTTCATGAGACATTCCCAAGGTTGTAACTCTGTCATTTTTTTACTCACCATACCAGCTCCATTTCATCTTCCATTTTCGCAAAGCCGTATCTCTCATACAACGGTCGTCCCATATACGTTGCCTCTAATGCAATCTGTAGCACACCCTGTTCCTTCGCATCCTTTACCAGCAAATCCAATGTGTGAATTGCAATTCCCTGTCTTCTATATTCCGGTGCAGTATACATATTCATAATATACGCCTTTTTACCAGTCGGATTATGATATGTCGGCATCACCTGATAAAAACTGACACCACCTGCACCGACAAATGCCCCGTTATCATACACCAAATATGCAATATGCTCTCCTGTTTCCAACGCACGCCTATAATATGCATATGATTCTTTCTCCACAACGGACATATCCTCATCATCTGGCAACTTATTTGCTGCACGAAGCACAATTATTCTTGTTCTTACCAATTCATCGATATCTTCCATTGTTGCTCTTTTATATACAAATTTTTGTATCATTCTGCACCTCTGTCACTACCTCAAAACTCCGGCAATTCCAAAAATATAACCTCATTCTCATTTGCTACACCTGTATATATTTTGTCTGAATACTGTCCTATTGAACAATAATGATTCATAACATACCTTGCTGTGTATGGCATTTCCAGTTCATCCAATTGTTTTAGAGAAAACCATTTCAATTCTCCTTCATTCGAGACCAAATCATCACTAACTTCTTCATTAAGTATTGCGAAAAAATAGTAATTTTGTCTTATCTCCCCTTTCGTTCTTCGTAAGGTAACATATCTAAGAGAAAGATTCCGAATATTATCTTCACAAAGTCCTAGTTCCTCATTCATCTCTCTTAATACACAAGCCTTTGCATCATTTAGCTCAAATTCTTCAAATCTTGTCTGAACTGTTATAACCGGCATTTCGATAGAAATTCAATGTACTTTCTTCCTTTGAACCTGTAAGCAACATCATCTTGTAGCAATGATTCTCTTCTGCAATTTTCTTGGCAAAATTTAGGCAATCTGCAGCATAACCTTTCTTTCGATACGCCCCATGTGTTACCACATTTTCATCCAATCTATATCTTAAAGTTCCATCAGCCCGTTTTCATCAAAGTAATAAATATTCTCTTTTTTATAACCATACTTTGAATCTGGAAATGATATGTGCGGTTCAAATGTAAAATACTTCACATCGCCAAGCTTCGTCACATTACCTTTTTCAATGTAAACTCTATCACCTTTGGTTTTCACAATGGAATGCCCCAGATTGCCCATAAAATCAAGATTCAAAAATCCATTTTCTACGATGTACTTATTCATATGATAGTACAATTCCTCACAGGTTGTTTCCTTCGTGGCAAAACGCAATAATTCTATATGTAATTTTTCTTCCATCTGCAGACCGCTTTTCCATTCCGGATTTTCAATCAGCCCTATTTTCTCTACAACCTTACCATTTTCCACAATAATAGTTCTCGCATAGTCTCCCCAGATATTACCTGCCTGCGGACTTAAATCAATGGTTATAATATCGTTATTTCCTATAACTCTATCCGAAGTTACATACTGCTTACCAGATACAGAAACAGTTGTTTCATCTCCTGCAAATACAAATGCACCAACATCCCAATACCAGAACGAATCTGCACCCAACTCTAACAGTTTTTCCTCACATAACTTTCGAATCTCGAGTAAATTCATTCCCGGCTTGATAATTTTCTTTATGTATTCTATAGTCTGTTTCGCTGCCAGCTGTATCCGACTGTAAGACTGCTTTTCTATCTGCAGATACTTTTCAATCAATTTAGGCTGAATCAGTGGATAAGTCCAGTTTTGTGGCAACTCATCCATAAGTTCAACCTTCTCCATCTCACTTTCCAGCTTACCAGAAAATTCCGTTATTTCTGCAAAACATAATAATCCAAATGTTTCCTCACCGGTCTCATTTACACTATTCTTACCCGTAACGGAATAAACGCATATTGGCTTAATATCAAACCGGATAGCACCTGTTTCTTCCTGAAGTTCTCTCTTGGCAGTTTCCAAAATATCTTCTCCAACTTCACGATGACCTCCCGGAGCCTCATAGGTATCTCGCTCCTTATGTTTGCAAAATACCCATTTGCCATTGCTCAGTGAAATAATTACTGCAAATTTCAATAGTGAATCATCTACTGTATCGTAAAATTTTACTTCCAACATATCACTTTTCTCCTTCCCATTCTGCCATAAACTCTTCAAGAAAGTCCTCCATAACATCTTCCCACCAGCTTTAAGAATTTCTTATCATTCATCTGCTCATTCGTAACATACTCCCCATCGCAAAATAGCGCATAAGTCGTGATCGGTGTTGGTACATTCTGAGCATCCTTCCTACTTTCGATCTTCACAGCCTTGAATGGAATGCCATTCTTCTGAGCGGTTTCTTCCAAGATTGGTACATACTTTGCATTGAAAGGACATTGGTTTGTATAATAAAGAACATAGCCACGTTCATTTATATGAGGATGTTTTGCACATTCCTTGAACACCGGTGGCTCAGTTTTCTTTTCAAATGGCAGATACCATAGCTGGATTCCATTATCAGCCTCATCACAAGCTTCAAATCCTTTATATTTTAGAAACTTCGGATCGGCCAGAAATGGCTTTTTCCTTGCTGCCGCAAGAATACATAGGCCTTCCTTCCCCTTTTCTTTGCTGTCCTCAATACACTCGGAAAGTAAGTCACTTGAATATCCATGACCTTTGAAAGATCCGGACACCCACAAACAATTAATATACATATAACCAGGTGCTTCGATTGGATTCCATGCACACTCCGCAGGTATGTACTCAATAAAGCACTTGCCGCGTTCTACACTCTTAAGAAACACAAGACCTTCATCAAATCTATCCGCAAGCCATGCCTTTTTTGATGATACCTGAATATCTTTATTGTTGGAAATGGCACAGCAAATGTGCTCCTTTTCAAGATTTTCTTTCGTAACTCTAATATATTCCATACCTTTAAGCCTTCCTTATCGGATGTCTGACCACAGTCTTCAGCTTCTCCGGCGCTACCTTCCGCGCATCACTCAGATAAATCTCGTGGTGCATTCTCTGATCCGTTATATCAAGTGTATATCCCTGTTCTTCCATAAATCTGTGCATTGCATCTACCGTAGCAGGCTCATCGTCATACGCTCCGATATGCATACACTGTACACATAAGCCCTCCTCATAGGAAAAAAACTCAACCTTAGAAAAATCCTGTTTTTTCTTTGCCGTAGCTTTCCTGACAGCCCAGTCGAAATCTTCCCTGGTAACAAAATCTGGCAAGCGAATAACAGAGATCCACTTAAAATCTTCCTTACGAGCATAATCAATTCCGGATACTCCGTCTCGCCTGCCGGCTCGGTCGGTTCGCAGCATGGCGTCCCCCGGACGCCGCTCACCCTGCCACCAGAATCCCTCTAATGGCGGCACGACATAATCGAAATATCCATCAATCTGATGATCTTCCTTTTTGCTCATTTTAATCGTAAATGCAATTCCATACAGAAGGCCGATAGCCTGCTTATATTCTCCATCTTCATCATTTGGATTGCCGCTTCCTCTCACTGCTATATAATTCATTTTCGGGACTCTGACAATAGACGGTGTTCCCTTCGGCATATAAAATTCCTTGTATTCCTTTTTATAATCAAACATCATTTTCCTAATCCTCCATAGATTTTTATTATTTCCTCTGCATTCCTGCGAATAATGTCCCGCACTTCTTCCGGCTCAAGCACCTCTACTTTTGCTCCAAATGTCATAAGCCATGTCACAAGGTTTTCCATATCCGTATAGTCTGCTGAAAAGAGCAGCCTTCCATCGTCTGTTTCTGTAAAGCAGTTCGGTCCAAATTCTTCAACCAGCCGCCACTTCATATTCGGTGTGAAAAGAGCTTTTACCTTTATCCCACCCGGAAATATCTTCTCATTTGACAAATCCGGCATTGGTACATCTCTGCACAGAAATCCACAGTCCGTTTCAACAACACAATCCATACGGTTCAGTTTGAACAGCCTGTAATCTTTACGTTCTAAACACCACCCCCATACATACCAGCTCGACCACTGGAAAACCAGATAATATGGTTCTACCCTTCGCTTGCTCTCTCCGGACGGAGCATAATACTTAAATCGTATGATGCGCCCGTTTTCTATTGCACTCTGTATTACCTCGATCTTTGGAGCAAGAGAACCCTTATACCATGAAGATAAGTCAATCAGCATAGAGTCTCTTCCACTGATGAACTCTGATGATCCGGTCTGGATTTTCTCCATCAGCTGACTGTAGTATCTGCTTCCGCTCACACTGTCAAGACTCCGCAAACCCGCAAGAATCATCTGCATATCTTTGGAACTCAAAATCGTCCTGTCCATACGATATCCATCCATAATACTAATACCACCGCCGGTACCCTGTGCAGTTTTTATAGGAATACCCGCTTTACAAAGATCTTCAATATCCCGATTTATTGTCCTTCGAGATACCTCAAATCTTTCTGCCAGTTCAGGAGCCGTTGTCTTTTCTTCCTGCAGTAAGATTGACAATATCCCAATAAGCCTATCTGTCTTCATAATTCCACTCTCCATACATATCATATCTAACACAACACGACAACTATATGTCATGTTTATTATATCCACGAAAAATTTTTCTGTAAACAAAAAGCCTGCAAACATAAGGTTTTATTCCCAATGTCTGAAGACTCAATAGCATTAGTTAAATTTTCTCCCTCTCGGTTCTCAACCAATGCATTCCAAGCCATCAGATAAACCTTTATCAATGTTTCTTATTTCATTGACGCTCTTTCCGCTGGTGCTTTGTCCGAAATTGAACGAATACTCACCATTACTGTAATTCCGTACAGGCTTATCCCTCGCCTGACCGAAACCAAGCAAACTTTTTATACCCATCTGCTATCCCTCTCTTTCTTTTTGTTCCTGTCTGTGATAAAATTGATTCCATAGATATCGAAAAAAGTTCATAAAATTTTAGCAATTAAAGGCATTGATTTTTTGCTGTAAATTGCATATAATAAAAACACAGATAGAAATATCTGTGCAGCGGTTAGAGCGTCCAGTTAAAATGCTCGTTTAAAAGCGGTTAGATTGTCCAATTAAAACAATCGGTTAACAGCAGTGGGTGGAGTAATCCACCCGCTTTTTTACTTTTCAGGAGGCTCTATGGATTGGTACGTTGTCGATAAAAAATATATAAATTACCTGACACAGTTTGATTCCCATGTCGGATATGTGGAGTATGGGGAACGTTTGAAACTCCATGTGGGAATTCTTCTTACTATCGGAGATTTCCACTACTATGTTCCTATTTCCTCTGCAAAACCGAAACATCAGAAGATGTCCAACAGTCTGGATTTCCACAAACTCCAGGATGAATCCACCGGATATCTTTATGCTGTATTGAATATCAATAATATGATTCCGGTTCCTGATAACTACCTTACTCAGTTAAAATATAATCAGGTAGAAAGTTTCCGTTCTTTCAGCAACGAAAAGGAAAAAACCGACTATGTTTACCTTCTCCAGAAAGAAAAAGCCCTGATTGACAATGTTCAGGACACTCTGCAAAACAAAGCCCTGAAATTATACCAGAAGTGCATTGCCAAGCCGGATTCTTCCCTTGCTGCAAGATGCTGTAATTTTAAAATGCTGGAAGAAAAATGCAGTTCTTATTCCGATACATAAACAAAACCATGATCATTCAAACCTCTCCATCTGCCGGAGAGGTTTTCTTTCTTAAAAAACAAGAATTCCCCTGCCATCATATACACTTCCCTCGCTGCCCTGATTACGAATTGCACGGTCAAGTGCCATAACGGTTGCTACTGCTGCATCGATTTTCTCCGTAGATTTTTCCTTATCCATTTTGATATTTCCGGCAGGGTCTTGTCTGACATACACATTATCCATCATCCACCGGAGAACCTTATGCCCACCGTGGGCAATTCGCTCCTCAAGTGTCAGCTTCATAAGTTGCCGAAGTTATCACCCTGCAAGGCAAGTTTGATATGCTCCATATCAATCGGTTTTTCTACCTCAGCAGAGATAAGGGCTGCCTTTAATTCCTGCACACCGCACTCAATCGAATATTCTGGGTCTTTAATCCCATTCGGCTCGTGGGGATACCTTGTGTTAAAGCTGCCTTCAGCCGCCTGCATGGGGTCAAGTCCACGCCCGCCAGACTCCTGCATCATAACCGCCTTGATAAGCTCCACATATTCGGGAATGCCGTATTGTTTGGCATATTTCTGTATCAAAGGCTCATAGGCTTCCACCTCTGCACTGACAGGGGTATAGGCATTGCTTCCGCTTCCGCCGCCAAACAGGGAAACAGCACAGCCGAGCAGGACAACAATGAGAATAATCACAACTGCAATCCAACCGCCTGCAATTATAGCAGAAATCAGAGCTTTTGTTCCTGCAATAATCGCCTTGACCGCAGCTATGGTGGCTCTGACCGTCGCTTTGGTGGCTTCGGCGGTTGCCTTTGCGGTGGCTTTTGCCGCCTGTGATGCCTTTTGGGCAGTTTTCGCAGAAGCTTTTGCCGCCTGTGCCGTTTTTACCGAGGTTTCCGTCGTTTTGATTGCCGCCTTAGAAGTTGCCTGTGCGGTTTTAATTCCCTTTTCGGTTGTCTTGACCGTTCCCTTAGCAGTTGCTTTCACCGCTTTTTCTGTATTTCGGGCTGTGGTCTTAATCATTTTTTGCCCCTGCTGTCGGGTCTTTATCAACTGCGATTTTGCTGTCTGGGAAACATCGGGGGCAGAGGAACGGCTTGCAGCCCCGTGACGGATCTGCAAGCCGTGTTGTTCTGACATATTCTGTACTGCTTTCTGTTCTGCGGCTTTGACAGCCCGACTTTGCTTGAAATCGGTTATTTTATCTTTTGTCTTACCGATATTCTCCTGCGTTGTATTGACTGCCTTTTGCCCCTGCTTATTGAACTGGTGGATACCTTCGTCCTTTACACGGTCTGCCGCAAAAGAAATCCTGTCCGTAGCATATTCTGTGGCAGAGTTTTCATCAGAGTAATATCCCTGTTCCGCTTTTTCCTTTATCCCCACATAGGCAGACTTCATACGCTCACTGGCTATGGCGGCTTTATCTATGGTCTTTATCGTACCTTTGACCGCATCTCTGGTTTTTATATCAGCCATAGAAAACCTCCTTTCCCAGAGGATTTGCGTTCAAATCAGCCGACCTTTTTTGCCACTACAACGAGTCTGCCGTTCTGTGCGGAGTATTCGCAGGTGGAAAGGGTAATGAGCCTGTCGCCGTATTCAGCGGTCACACCTGTATCATACAAAGCAAGCTCCTTGCACTTCCCGACATAGGAATTAAAATCTTCCTCATTCTCCGCATCAACAAAGTCATAGTATCGGAAGCCCTCAGAACTGTACGCCACAGTCTTAAACACAGCGACGATTTCATACTCTGCCTGCTCTGTGAGGGTATCAAACTGAATAGTCTTGTGTTCCTCATAGAAGTTCTTGGACTTGTAATCCTCCAACGCTCCAAACATCTTGCCACCCTTGATGTGATGACCGTAGATAACCAAATTTTCACTTTCGACAATATCACCATTCTCCTGCACATAAGGCGTACCTAAGTCGCTGTAATCTTTTTCAAAATTGTGCTTCAGATAAAAATTCGGATTGTTCCTGCTCTGCATCACAGGATAATTGATTGTCGTGCCGGCAATGGAAATCCAACCGACCATATCCTCATTCTGTAAATACAATTCCTGATACTTGGCAAGCACATCTTCTCCCTCGCTGACAGGGGTATCGTCTGGCACGGTTTTCTCCGTGGGAGCCTGCTCTACCATTTCGGCAATCTCCTCAAAGGCTTCCGTCTGCTCGTCCACCTGTGCATAGTGATGGTAAATACGGAAGCCGCAAAAAGCCGCCGTACCTAACAGGCACACGGCGGCGGCAATACAGATAATAGATTTATAATTCTTCATAGGTTTTTCCTTTCTTATCTTGAAATTTCTGTCTGTTTTCTGGGAGCAGGAAGCTCCCTGCAATATTCGGGGTATCTGACCTTGATACCCTCCATAAAGTAGGGAGCAAACTCACAGCAGAACAACTCCTCTGGCGTGAAATACCGTTCCCGCCCTTCCTCTGCATACCCGTTCCAAAGGTTAAAAGCAAGATGGCAGACCTTGACTGTTCCGCTTGTCTGCCAGCCGCCGTGCATACCCTCTGGCTCGATGCAGTCCTCCTTGAAATTGAACATCTGGTTGATGTTCGCCCTCGTTTCCGAAGCGATACCCATTACATAGAAAAATGCCCTGTGATAACAGTCGTTCACTCTGCATTTCATCATATTTTCCAGAAAGAAATCACGATGAGCCGTATCACGGAATTTAATATCAGCCATAAAAGACCTCCTTTCTTAGACCTCACCGAACTTGGTCGTCATCAGTTTGTAAAGCTCGGTATTGCGTGGGAACTTGTTTACAAACGGCACAAGGGAGCTGCCAACTTTGAGTAATCCCTGTCCTGCACCGACATTCGTGATATAGCTCATCTGAAGGTCGGAGATATTAAGGAGCTTGGCAAGCTCAAGTCTGTCCGTAGATGCTTGGTTAAGCATAATGATAAATTCGCTGTTAGCAAGCATAGTCCTTGCCGTATGGCTCTGCAAAAGGTCGTCCACATTCTGCGTAATACCCGTACAGTACGCACCGTATTTACGCACACGCTTCCAGAGGGTAAAGAGGAAGTTTGCAGAGTATTCGTGCTGAAAGAGCAGATAGATTTCATCAATGAAAATAAAGGTATTTCTGCCTTTGGCTCTGTTCTGCGTGATACGGTTTAAGATACTGTCAAGCACCACAAGCATACCGATAGGCTGTAACTGCTTACCCAAATCCAGAATGTCATAGCAGATAAGGCGGCTGTGGGTATCCACATTGGTATGCTTGGCAAAGGTGTTGAGAGAGCCATCTGTAAATAATTCGATAGCAAGGGCGATTTCCTGTGCTTCTGGTTCGTTCTGTTTAAGAAGTTCCTCACGGAAGTCCTGCAAGGTGGGCGGCGTTCCCATATAGTTGCCCTGCTGATAGTAGCGGTACACGCTTGCCGTACATCGGTCAATAATGGATTTCTGCTTTGCTCCCAAGTTCGTGCCGCCGATGAGCTGTTCGCAAAGGGATAAAATAAACTCCGATTTCAGAATGACAGGGTTTGCACCGTCTCCGTAATTGGAGTTCATATCCATAGCATTGATGTGATTTTCACTTGTCGCAGAGATATGAATAACCTCTCCCTGCATTGCTTTCACAAGCGGGGAATATTCACGCTCTGGGTCAATGATGATTATATCGGCATTAGGGTCGGTCAGAATGATATTCGTCATTTCTTCCTTTGCGGTAAAGGATTTTCCTGCACCTGACACACCAAGAATAAAGGAATTGCCGTTAAGGAGCTGCCTGCGGTTGGCGATAATCATATTTTTGCTGATGACATTCTGACCGTAATACACACCGTTTTCATGGTAGATTTCCTGCACACGGAACGGGATAAACACTGCAAGGCTCTCTGTTGTGAGGGTACGCAGGGCATCTATCTTCCGTACACCAAATGGCAGGGCTGTATTCAATCCGTCCATCTGCTGATATTTCAGCACCGCAAACTGGCACAAATGCTTTCTTGCGGTAGTCAAGAGAGCTTCTGTATCATTGTCGAGCTGCTCTTTGGAATCTGCCGTATGCACCATCGTCAGCACAGCAAACATCATTCTCTGGTCACGGGTTGTCAAATCGTCCAGAAATTCCTTACTTTCCTTTCGCTGCTGTTCCAAATCATAGGGGATAACGGCAGAAAAATTGTTGTTCTGGTTCTGCTTCCTCTGCCAATTCGTGATATTGGTTTCCACACCAAGCAGACGGTTTTCCACCTCCTGCACGGCTTCATCTGTGGGAACGGGGATAATGTCAACGGACAGCATCATATTCCTGTTCAGCTCACAAAGCTCCGCAACCATACTGTCCTTGATATATGCCGCATACTCTCTGAGAAAAATCACACGCCCATATCTGTCACCCATTCTGAAGCAGTCGCTCTCAAATTCAAAGGTATCAGGGCAGATAAAATCCTTGAAATCGTGACCTTTCCGCATCGTCTGGGTAATATCGAAGTGGAACGCTGTTTCTTCTCCTGTACGGTAGAAGTCGTGGAAGATACGCAGCTTGTCGCCTGCGTCCAGTTCCACACACTTCGACCCCAGACGGTTAAAGTGGGCGATAAGGTCAGCACCCACACGGGCGAAGTAGTTTCGGGCTTCCTCGATATTCTTCTTGCAGACAGATACAGTTACATACTTATCCTGTACGATGGAATTAGCCCCTGTCGCCTTATCCAGAAGCATTTTGTTGTATTCCTTGCGGTACTTATCCAGACCGTCATCAGCCATTGGGATTAAAATGGTCTGTTCAAAATCAGCTTTGTTCAGGCGACGGTTGTTGATAGTGATTTTCGTGGTCGCACCGCTGTCAAGGGAATTAAGAAGCTCCGAGTATTCAAGGAACATTGCTTCCTTATCCTCACGGCTTGCCACGGCATAGTTTATATCCTCAAATTTAAAGGTCTTTGCGT
>ERZ827496.3173-NODE-3173-length-14782-cov-9.737421_pt1 | contig 14782 bp, 12 predicted proteins | sample MGYA00519769_ERZ827496 | MGnify/ENA primary metagenome ERZ827496 (study PRJEB31778, sample SAMEA3449327) | human gut metagenome | biome: human gut; feature: human-associated habitat; material: faeces | place: United Kingdom | collected 2010/2012 ...
GGCAAGCTGCCGCGAAAATCCTCCGGCTTTTCGCGCGCTTTCCGCTCGTTTGCACTATCTTTGCATGATAAGACATCTATCCAAACGCACTGACGATGAAAATAGGAGATAAAGTTAGATTTCTCAACGAAGTGGGCGGCGGCACCGTCGCCGGTTTCCAGGACAAGAACACGGTGCTTGTGCGCGATGAGGACGGATTCGACGTCCCCGTGCTTATCCGCGAGTGCGTAGTCGTCGGCACCGACGACTACCAGACCCGCCCCGCCCCCGGCAAACCGGTGGGGGTAAAGAGCCTCAAAGGCTCCTACGGCTCCGGATTCACCGGCGGGGGCGAAGCCAGCAGCCGTTTCCGCGCCGAAAAGCCCGACACGTATGCCCACGCCTTTGACGACGACGAAGACGACAAGCCCATCACCTTCACCCCGACACCTGTCGAACGCCGGGGCGGCGACAAACTGAACGTTGTGCTCGGCTTCGTCGCCGCAGACCCTGCCCACGTACCCGCCAAGGTGTTCGAGGCCTACCTCGTCAACGACAGCAACTACTACCTCAACTACACCTATGCCTCGGCCGACGGCGTAGGACGCCGCCTGCGCGTCGAGGGCACAGTCGAGCCCAACATGAAAGTATTCCTCGAAGAGTTCACCCACGAGGCCCTGCCCGAGATGGAGCGCGTCGCCGTACAGTTCACCGCATTCAAGCGTGAGCGCGTCTACCAGCCCAAACCGGCCTTCGACGTGGAGCTGCGGCTTGACGTGACAAAGTTCTACAAACCGCACACGTTCGGCCCGACCGATTTCTTCGAGGAGCCGGCTCTCCTTGTCGACGTAGTGCGTGACGACCGCGCCGTGCGCTCCGTCTTTGTCGACGCCGAGAGCCTGCGCGACGCCCTGACCCCCCATGCCAAGCCCGAGCCCCGACCGGCCAAGACACCCGCACGAAAACCACACAAGGAGGACGGCCTCATCGAAGTGGACCTGCACGCCTCCGAGGTGCTCGAAACGACGGCGGGCATGAGCCACAAGGACATTCTCGATTACCAGCTCGACATATTCCGCCGCACCATGGACGAGCACCGCCGCCACACAGGGCAACGCATCGTCTTCATCCACGGCAAGGGCGACGGCGTGCTCCGCCAGGCACTGCTGCGCGAACTGCGGGCAAAGTACAAGACGTGTACGGCGCAGGACGCCTCGTTCCGCGAGTACGGCTTCGGCGCCACGATGGTCACCATCCATTAGCCCCTCACCCGCCCTGCGCCGCCGCGTTGCCCGCCCCGACGGGCGACGGCGGCGGCATACACACACTCCACACCGACCACGAAAAGCAACGGCCTCGCCATCCTCATTCGCCCCACGATTGCCTGCCCCGCCCGCTACTGCGCCGCCCCCTTCCACAAGGGCAGCCGCACCGCCGGGGGCGACCTTCGCCCCGCCATAACTTTGCGCATTTTGCATCCCTATAAGTAAACGTCATGACAAAAGAACTCTTTCTCCCATCCAAGCCACGGTACGACATCTTGGACGGCTTGCGCGGCGTGGCTGCCTTGGTCATTCTGCTGTATCACGTGCTCGAAGGATGCGGCGTCGTCCTCGGCCACGGGTACTTGGGCGTCGACTTTTTTTACGTGCTATCGGGTTTCGTCATCGGGTATGCCTATGACGACCGCTGGGGCCGCATGAGTGCCGGCGGCTTCTTCAAGCGCCGCATCATCCGCCTGCATCCCATGGTCATTATGGGAACAGCCATCGGCCTCGCCCTCTATTACTTCCAGACCAGCGACGCGCTGCCGCTCATCGGACAGCGGCCGTGGTGGGTGGGTGCTTCTGCTTTTCTTCTACTGCTGCCTGATGCTCCCGATGCCCAACGCGTGGGACATTCGCGGCTGGCAGGACACCAACTCGTTCAACGGGAACATATAGTCGCTCTACTGGGAATACTTAGCGAACATCTGCTACGCCTTCTTTCTGCGCTTCGTGCCCACGATCGTGCTCGCCGCGCTCACGGTTGTGGCGGCCGTCGCCACACTCGACCTCACGCTGAACCTCAATCTCTTCGGACTCATCAGCGAAAGCAGGGTTGGCGCGCCCTACACGGTCAACGGCGGATGGAGCCTCGCTCTCAGCGAGCTCTATGTGGGCGCCGTGCGTCTCGGCTACCCCTTCCTCGTCGGCATGATGCTGTCACGGACAAAACGACTGGTGCGGATGAAGGGCGGTTTCGTATGGACCGCGCTGCTGGTGGCCGCACTGCTCCTCATGCCCGCATTCGAAGGCGGCGGGAACGGTCACGGCCAATCCCTGTGGGACACCTGCTGTACATTACGAAAGGAACCATTAACCTTGCAGACTCCGCGGGCGTCGTCCGCCCACGCCACTGCTGGCTTACACTCTACCTGAAAATCCACATCACCACTCCTCACATGAAAAACATCTGTATGGCCGCACTGCTGTGCTGGGCGACAGCTTGCTCCGCCACGACTCCCATCGAACAGCTGACCGACCGCATCGACGCGGGCGCCTCACGCAAATTCATCTTCGAGAAGGTCGAATCGCCCCACGACTTCTTCGAGCTCGACCAACAGGGCGACCGCGTGGTCGTCCGGGGCAACAGCAACGTCACCCTCGCCAAGGGCCTGCACTGGTACTTGCGACACTACGCCCGCATCCACCTCTCGTGGAATGCCATGCACGCACGGCTGCCCGACACACTGCCCCCGGTGACGCGGCCGGAGCGCCACGAAACCGACCTCGACCTGCGCTACGACCTGAACTACTGCACGTTTTCCTACACCATGCCCTTTTGGGACTGGGCACGCTGGGAGGAGGAACTGGACTGGATGGCGATGCACGGTATCAACCTGCCGCTGGCCTTGGTGGGCACGGACGTGGTTTGGCGCAACGTACTCCTGCGCCTCGGCTACACGACGGACGAAGTCAATGCCTTTATCGCCGGTCCGGCCTGGCAGGCGTGGTGGCTCATGAACAACCTTGAAGGATGGGGAGGCCCTAACACGGACAACTGGTACCGCCGTCAGGAGGAGCTGCAAAGGCGCATCGTCGGCCGGATGCGCGAACTCGACATCGAGCCCGTGCTGCCGGGCTATTCGGGTATGGTGCCCAGCAACGCAAAGGCCAAGTTGGGCCTCGACGTGACCGACCCCGGCACGTGGAACGCTTACCAAAGGCCGGCCTTCCTCAGTCCCACCGACCCGCGCTTCGCCGACATCGCCGGCCTCTACTACGACGAGCTGACGCGCCTCTACGGCCGTGCCCGCTACTACGCCATGGACCCCTTCCATGAGGGTGGCAACACCGCGGGGGTCGACCTCCGCGCCGCCGGACGGGCCATCCACGCCGCCATGAAGCGTTGTAATCCCGACGCCGCTTGGGTGGTGCAGGCCTGGCAGGCCAACCCGCGGCGCGAGTTGATAGCCGCCGTCCCGCGCGGCGACCTTGTCGTGCTCGACCTCTTTGCCGAAAGTCGCCCGCAATGGGGCGACACGGCCTCGACATGGTGCCGCCCGAACGGCTTCGACGGCCACGATTGGATCTACTGCATGCTGCTGAACTACGGAGGCAACGTCGGACTGCACGGCAAAATGGACCACGTGCTCGACGAGTTCCGCAAGGCCCGCGCCAGCCGCTTCGGTGCCACCCTGCGCGGCGTTGGAATGACGATGGAGGGCTCGGAGAACAACCCGGTCATGTTCGAACTGCTCTGCGACTTGCCCTGGCTCGCCGACTCGGTCACGCTCGACGACTGGCTCGCCGCCTACGTCACCGCACGCTACGGACGCAGCGTGCCGGCCGCCCACGAGGCGTGGCGCCTGCTCCGCCACAGTGTCTACGAATGCCCCGCCGCCTCCACTCAACAGGGCACGCACGAATCCATCTTCTGCGCCCGCCCCTCGTCCCAGGCCTATCAGGTTTCGTCGTGGTCTGAGATGAAAGACTACTACGCCCCGTCCGACGTCGTCCGCGCCGCCGGACTGCTGCTCAGCGCCGCCGACGAGTTGCGGGGCTCTGACAACTACACCTACGACCTCGTCGACGTCATGCGGCAGGCCGTGGCCGAGACGGGCCGCGCTGCCTACGCCGAGATGCGCGCGGCAATCGAAGCAAACGACGCCGACCGCTTCGACCGTGAGGCACAACGCTTCCTCAGCCTCATCCTTGTGCAGGACAGTCTGCTCGCCACACGTTCCGAATTCCGCGTCGGCACGTGGCTCGGCCGCGCCCGGCGATGCGGCCGGACGCCTGAGGAGCAAGCGCACTACGAATGGAGCGCCCGCACGCTCATCACGACATGGGGCAACCGCGCCGCTGCCGACCGGGGCGGCCTGCATGATTACGCCCACCGCGAGTGGAACGGCTTGCTGCGCGACTTCTATTACCAACGCTGGAAGCTGTGGATTGATGGAGTGAGCCAAGCGCTCCGTCACGGCAGTCCGCTGCCCTCAATCGACTGGTATTCCGTCGAGGAACCGTGGACGCGCGGCTCGTCGTCCTACACCTCCGCCCCCGAGGGTGCTCCCGTCGATGCCGCCCGCCGGGCTTACCACGCAATCACGGCGCCCGACTGACCGCTACACACCCGGAGAGAGAAGCCTGGACGTGTGCCCGGACCTCATTCCGGCTGACAGGGGAAACGGATGCTGCGGCAGAAATCCCCAGACGGCTGACAGGGAATCCTGTCTCACCGGCCGTTCGCACGCGCCATGCCCGCGCCCGTTCCGCCCGCAGCCAAAGCGGACACAAAAACGCCCGGCGCAAACCCCGCTCCATGCGGAGGCTTGCGCCGGGCAGTTCATATCTTGTGAGGTGGCGGACCAGTCATCCGCCCTCCTGCGTCAGGCGTCAGATGCGCTCAATGTAGGCGATGACGTCGCCCTTGTTGACATGTGCGCCCTGCTTGGCACTGATCTCGACGAGCTTTCCGCCGAGCGCGGCGGGCATTTCGAGAATCTGGCCGTGCGTGTTCTCGATGTAGCAGAAGCGGTCGCCCTCCTTATACTGCTGACCGATGTACGGCTCGATAGCTTTGACACATTCGCCGTCGCCGCCGATTTCCCAAAGCACCGTGCCGCTCTCGCGGGCTACGATGGGGTCGGCCTTGGCGTGCTTCAAAGCGAGCGCCTCGTCGGCCGACATGCCTTGGGCAGCCGCCTTGTCCTTCGCGGCTTGGAGGTCGGCGAGGAAACGTTTCTTGGCGACGCCACTCTTGTAGTCGCGGTATTGCTTCTCGTGCATGGCGAATTCGTAAAGTTCCTCTTGGTCGGGACCTTCTTCCCATCCGTTTTCGGCCATCTCCTTACGGAAGCGGTCGAGGTCGTCGGGATAGTTTTCCTGCGGGTCTTTGTCGGTGAACTCGTAGCCCTTCGTCTTGGCCAGCTCGACGAGTTCGGGGTCGACGGGGCCGGGCAGGCGTCCGCTCTTGCCCAAGATCATGCCCCACATGTTGTCGTCCATCATCGTGAAGCGTGGTTCGCCCTTTTCGAGGGTGAGCAGGTTCATCAGGGCGATGTTCTTGACATACTGGCTGAACGGCGTGACGAGAGGGGGATAGCCCACCTTCGGCCAGACGTAGGCCACCTCGTCAAAGAGACGGACGAGGAGCTCGTCTTCGCTGTACGGCTTCTCGCCCTTGCCCTGACGGATCATGTTGATGCCCGACATGACACCCTTCAGGTCTGCCATCATCGAACCCATCATGCCGCCCGGAAGGCCGCATCCCAGGAGGAGCGAGCTCATCAGTTTGTTGCCCGGATCCATGAAGTAGCCGAGGAAATCGTCGATGAACTCCTGTGTCAGCGAGCGGGCCTCCATATAGGCCTCCATGTTGATTTCAGGCACGTCGAAGCCGTAGTGCTTCAACATGCTCTGCACCGAGATGACATCGGCATGGCCCTTGCCCCACGAGAGGGGCTCAATGGCGGTGTCGATGATGTCGCAGCCGTTTTTGCACACTTCGAGGATCGAAGCCATCACGAGACCCGGGCCGTTGTGGCCGTGATACTGTACGATCACGTCGGGATGCTTGGCCTTGATCATGCCGCAGAGTTTTCCGAGGAGGGCTGGCTGGCCGATGCCGGCCATGTCTTTGAGGCAGATCTCAGGGGCGCCGGCTTCGATGAGCTGGTCGGCGATGGCGCTGTAATACTCGGCGGTGTGTATAGGGGAGTTCGTGATGCACAGGGTGGCCTGCGGCGTCATGCCGGCGTCGAGGGCGTAGTGGATGGAAGGGATGATGTTGCGCACGTCGTTCAGACCGCAGAAAATGCGGGGGATGTCGACGCCTTGGGCGTGCTTCACCTTATACTGCAAGCGGCGGACGTCGGCCGGGACGGGGAACATGCGCAGCGCGTTCAGGCCGCGGTCGAGCATGTGGGTCTTGATGCCGACCTCGTTGAACGGTTTGGTAAACGCGCGGACGGCTTGGTTCGGATTCTCACCGTAGAGAAGGTTTACTTGCTCAAAGGCGCCGCCGTTCGTCTCAACACGCGAGAAGCAGCCCATCTTGATGATGACAGGCGCAATACGTTCCAGCTGGTCCTTGCGGGGCTGGAATTTTCCCGCCGACTGGAACATGTCGCGATAGACCAGACTGAATTGGATTTTTCGCTTCATATATAACTCTTTTTACTGCGTTAGAATTTGCACAAACTTTTGTAATCCGCGCAAAGTTACTGATTAATTCTCACCCGGCCGCCATCCGGGGCGTCAGAGTTGCGACGGATTAAGAAAAAAAAGGCTTAGTCCACAGCCTTGGCTATCCCGGCTTTGCAACTGGCACCTGCAAACGCGCAGGCGCAGCGACCGTCTGACCTGTCGCTGCGCCTGAAAAGACTGTCAGCCGTCCGGGATTTTCTGTCACTGCTTCCGCAAGCATGCCCGCGACGGCCGGCGCCCCCTGACGGCGCCGGGCTTTACTCACCAGCCGTTATGGTGGATGTTCTTCCGGTCGAATTTCTGTTTGGGCTCGGTCCGTTCACCGGGATAGCCGATGGGGATGACGTTGAGCGGCACCACGTCGGGCGGCAGGCGGAGCAGGCGGCTCACGAGCGCCACGCGGTCGGCATAAGGATAGACGCCCGTCCACACGGCGCCGAGCCCGACGGCCTGCGCGGCCAGCAGGAGATTCTCAGTGGCGGCTGCGCAATCCTGCATCCACATTTCCTCGGCCGGGTCGACGCCTGCGGTCAGCTGGCCGCACACCACGACGGCCGCAGGAGCGCCCAAAAGCATCGCGGCATAGGGCAACTGCGCCCCGAGGCTGTCGAGCAGGCGGCGGTCGTCGACCACCACAAAGCGCCACGGCCTGCGGTCGCGGGCGGTCGGGGCGGCCATGGCCGCGCGCAGGAGCGTGTCGATAGTCTCGGGCGCCACCTGGCGGTCGGTGTAAGCACGCACGCTGCGCCGGGCATGGATGTTGCCAAGCACGGCGGCGGCCGGGTCGGACTCAGGAGTGCTGTGGCTCTGTTTCACCACGACGACGAGCGAGGCCAGCAAGGCGAAAGCCAGCACGAGGCTGACGATTTTGTATCGGTTCATAGTTTCTCGTTGTTTGAGGGTTCTGCCAAATGGAGCAACTCGCCCATCGGGCACACCGCGTGGCACCAGGGCAAGGGCACAAACACGGCGAGCACGACGAACGCCGTAGCGAGCACGGCCACCGCCGGCACAGCTGCCGTGACAAAGAAAGCGGTGAAGGGCTCATAGTCAAGCAGCCAGGCGCCGTAGCCCGCCCACATGGCGGCGAGCAGGGCCATCAGCACGCCGAAGCGCAAACGACCCAACCAGCGCATGGCCTTCGGGCCGACCCGTAGCTTCGGTGTGGGAAGGCGGTAGGCCAAGGCCTGCAAGCTGCCATAGGGGCAGACCCACGTACAATAGTAGCGGCGCCGGCCAAACAGCGGGAGCGCCACAGCCACCGCCAGCATCAGTACCGTCGGGAGCGACGCCACAAGATTCCACCCGCTCTCTATCCAGCCGCGCAGCAACGTGACGGAAAGGAACTGCCCGCACCAAAAGCCCGTGACACCGACGTTGAGCACGAGTTGGAGCAGCCGCCAGCGGCGCGAGCCCCTACGGAAAAAGGCGACATAGAGCCCCACGGCCAGCACGACGGCGACGGCCGCCGTGCGTCCCCACCCGATGGCGGGCCTGTTTTTTACGGCTTCCGTGGCGCCGGCATAGGCGGCACAGGCGGCTTTGACGTTGGCCGTCAGGGCATTGCTTGAATAGGTGGCTCCCGTGACGGCATCGAGGCTCACACTGTCAGCCCCCACGGCGGGAGCACCGATCCAGCGGGCCAGTATGCCGCCGTCGATCGCCCGGTTGAAGAAACGGGCCGACTCGGCGTTGTCCATCGGCACGATGCTACGGACACGGCCCTCGCCGTCGATGTGGACCCATACGGGCGTCGGACCGGCGAAACCGACGGCGTCCCCGGCGTAAGGCCGGCTGCACACGAGCATCCCCACGGACTCACCACGACGCGAAGTGAGCTGCCAAAGTCCGAGACCGGCCTCGTCGATGCGATAGTCGTAAACGTCCATAGTCCGCAGCACGTCGGGTGGCGGAAGCAGGTCGCGGTTCGTCAGCTCGGGCTTGGCGAAGAAATCCACGCCCAGCAACCTGCCTGAACAGACCACGGTCCCGGCAAGCATCAGGAAAACGACCAGCAGCGACATCACGCCTTCGGCCGTGCGTATCAGTACGTCTCTCGTTTTTTGCATAACAGTCGCAAATATAGCGAAAGGCGAGCGCCGAGACAAGAAAATGCTTGCTTTCTTCATGACTTTTCCGGGCCGCATCCTATATTCGTGCGACAAACGTGAAAGAAAAAGCGGACACACCCTGATGGGCTGTCCGCTTCCTTATGACTACGGAGACCTCGCGCCCTCAGCGGGCGGAAGACTCCGCGCTTTGTCCCGTCAGAGGGGACGTCAGATGTGTTCGTCCCTCTTTACGAGCTTCACCACGCCTGTCAGGATGACGCAGGCCATCACGGCGTAGCAAGCTGCCAGCAGTAACGTTTCCATTTTCTTTTTACCTTGTTAAGAACTAATACCTGAGAGCGGTTCACTGCCAAAAGACGGGCGCAAAATTACGAAGCCCGGCCGAGATGGCCAACTTTTGCTCATGAATTTTCGGAGCATGCGACCGCCACGGCATCATAAGCCGCTGTGCGACAATCCGCTGCGCGCATCCCGACGGAATGTGCCGCGGGCATAAGGCACGCCCGCCGGATACAACCTGCCACGGCATGCGTGAAAACAGTCGCAGTACCTGTAAGAACGGTCACTGCGACTGTTTTCACAGGTACTGCGACACCTCTTCGTTGCCATTGCTGGCGCACGGGAAGAAAGGTTTCAGTTCATCGTCTCGCGGAAGAAGTCGAACATCTCGACGATCTCGTCTTTCGTGGCGGTCTGGTCGAGACACAGCCGGCCGACATCGGACAGCAGGGTGAAGTTGACGACACCCCCGACATTCTTCTTGTCGTGCGTCATGAGCTCATAGAGGCGGTCGTAGTCCTTGCAGTCGAAGGCGAACGTTCCATAATGATTCCGGATGTAGCTGACAGTCTGCCTCATCTTCCCCTCAGGAAAACCGGCACGGCGACAGCTCAGATAGAGTTCGCAGACTAATCCCCACGCCACGGCGTAACCGTGGAGCACCGGCCTGCCCGCGCTGAGGGCGAGGCTTTCGAAGGCGTGCCCCACGGTGTGCCCGAGGTTGAGCGCCTTGCGCAGGCCGCGTTCAAGGGGGTCCTGGGCCACAATATCTTCCTTCACACGGATGCTCCGCGCGACGAGCCCTTGCAGCACGGCGAAGTCGGGCGCGTCGAGGTCAAAGCGCAGCAGCTCGGCCCAGTGCGCCTCGTCGCTGATCAGCCCGTGCTTCACCATCTCGGCATAGCCGGAACGCAGGTTGGCTGCGTCGAGCGTGCGGAGGAAAGCCGTATCAATCACGACAGCCACCGACTTGTTGAAAACGCCGACCTCGTTTTTCAGGCCGTTGAAGTTGATGCCCGTCTTGCCGCCGACCGCCGCGTCCACCATGGCCAACAGAGTGGTGGGCACGTTGACATAGCGTATGCCCCGCTTGAAGGTCGACGCCGCAAAGCCGCCAAGGTCAGTCACCATGCCGCCACCAAGGCAGACAAGGAGCGAGTGGCGCGAGGCGCCGCCCTGGCCGAGCTGCCGCCAGACGTCGGCCAGCGTCGTGAGGGTCTTGTGGGTGTCGGTGGCGCCGATGACGATGCTCCCCGCAGTGCGCAGGGCGTCGCAATCGGCCACGAGAGGGCGGCAGAGGCGCTCCGTCGTCTCGTCGGTCAGCAGGAACACGCGGTCGGGGGCCGCATCGGCCACAAGGCGCGCTATTTCGGCGCCCGGCGTATGGGTCAGAAGAATGGCTTGATCGTTCATGGTCGTATCTGTCATTAGCATCAAGGATTATTCGCCGCGCTCGTAACGTTCGATGGCCTCCCGCAAGCTGGCGGGGATGTCGACCGACTCCTGCGCCGTAAGCGAGAAGCAGACCATCGTCGTCGAGCACTGGCACATGACGTCGCCCGTCTCTGTGTTGACGGCGCGCTGGAAGAGGCGGAAACTCTTGTGCCCGAGATGGACGGTGGCCGTCTCGATTTCGATAGGGTCACCGTAGAAAATGGGACGGATGAAGTCGGCGTTGATGTTGGCCACGACGGGCACGACGTCGTCCTGCTCGAAACCGCCGCCGAGCACGGCGTGCATGTATTCCACCTTGCCCAAATCGTAAAGCGAGAAGTAGGCCGTGTTGTTGACGTGGCCGAAACGGTCGACGTCGTTGAAACGCACCTGCACGGGCATGCGGTGGCGGAAAGTAGGGATGGGTTCTTCCATGTCTTGGTCAGAAAGCAGCCGGGCCGAAGTAGTTGCGCGCCACACGCTCCAAGCGGCCGCGGTCGGGGACGAGCTCCATCGTCTCGTCGTCGACGCGGCAAAGCTCGCGCAGGGCGTAGAGGTCGTCGGCTTCGTCGGTCCCGCCCGAGCCGCCCGGGCGGAACAGGTGGTTGCGCGCGTCGGCCACGTGGACGCGCCCGACGTTGTAATCGGCCGTTCCGGGCGAGGCCGCCAGCTGTGCCGCCACATAAGCGGCCAGCGCGTCGATAAAGTCAGTCACTTCGTCACTCATCGGCAGGCTGCGGGTTAATTCCGGAGCAAAGATACGGAAAGGCAGGCGCCGGAGCAAGAGAAAGCCTGCTTTCTTCTTGCTCCGGCCAAGCCATATCCCGTTTCGGCGAAGCCACGAGGCTTCGTCCCTCAGCGTCAGGGGAACACGAGGGTATAGACTCCGCCCGCACGCGTGGCGAAGCAAAGGCTGTCGGAACCGACGGACGTCGTCCGCACGGGACTGCCTGCCGCGTCTGTCACGGTAGCCTGCGCCGCGCCCGCACAGACCACTGTACACACCTGCCCACCGTCCGAACGTACAACGGCGCGGCGCAAGCGCCCTCCTGTCCAGGACTGGTCGACCGTAAAGCCTCCCACGGCGCGCAGGCCCTCGACACTCCCCTCAGGCCATGCCGACGGCAGGGCGGGTAGCAGGCGGAGCGTGCCGTCGTAGCTTTGCAGGAGCATCTCGGCGATGCCCGCACACGCGCCGAAGTTTCCGTCAATCTGAAAAGGAGCATGGGCATCGAGAAGGTTGAAGTAGACGCCGCCGGCCCGCTGATCGACATCGTACGACGTGGCATGACGCAAGGCAGAACGCAGGATGCGGTGGGCATGGTCGCCATCAAGGGCGCGCGCCCAAAGGTTGACTTTCCACCCCATAGACCACCCGGTCGACACGTCGCCCCTCAGGCGGAGCGAATTCACCGCCGCCGGAAACAGGCTGTCGGCCGGCGTAAGCTGCCCGAGCGGATAAAGGCACATGAGGTGTGAGAGGTGGCGGTGGCCGTCCTCGCCGTTCTCATAGCTGCTGTATTTCCATTCGCGCAAGAGGGCGTCACCCCGCCTGACACCGTGGTGCACGTCGCCCCAAGCGCCGGTGTAGCTCTCGGTGCGCAACCCGCGGTCAAGGCTGGCATACTTCGCGCGCAGATCGCGGACGAAGGCGCTGTCGACGCCCTCCGCGTCCGCGCCGAGCACCTCAATGGCAGCAAGGACATTGCCGAACAAGTCGCAGACGAGCTGCTGGCTGTGCGCCGTGGCGTCCTGACGGACGACGGCAGGATTGTTCTGCTCCGGGGAATACTCGTCGGGGCACACCCAAGTGCCATCGTGGATCACGCGGTCGCGGACGAGCCGTTCAAGCCAGAACCGCGCCGCACCAAGCATCACCGGGAAGCCACGCTCCCGGAGGTAGTTGCGGTCAAGGGTGTAACGGTAATGCTGCCAGCAGTGCGAGGCATACCAGGCGTTGGCCGACACGTTGTTCTCACCCCAGTCCGACTGCCCGAAGATGTTGTTCTGTGTGAAGCACGTCCACCCCGTCGTCGCGCCTGACTGCCGGGCGTAAGCGCGCCACTGCGGCTGGACGACCGCCATGTTATAGAGGTAGTCAAGAAAGGGCAGGTGGAGTTCCGAAAGGTTTGTTGGCTCGGCCGGCCAGTAGTTCATCTGCACGTTGATGTTTGAGTGGATGTCCGACTGCCACGGCGGATCGGCCGAATTGTTCCACAGGCCTTGCAGGTTGGCCGGGAGGGCGACGCCGCGCGACGAGGCGATGAGCAGGTAGCGCCCGTAAACGAAGTAAAGCCGTTCGAGTGTCAGCGCGTCGGGCGTTCCGGCGTTGTCGCCGGACTGGTTATAGCGGCGGATGAGCTCGTCGGTCGGCAGGACGCTCTGCGCGGTGGCAAGGTCGAAGCGCACGCGCCCGAAGAGCCTGCGATGGTCGGCCACGTGGCGCGCATGGAGCACCCGCCATCCCCGCGCGGCGGCCTCTTCGGCCCGGCGGTCAACGCGTGCGGCCAGTCCCTCGGAACCCGAGACGTAGGTGGGGCTGACGGGGTCGTAGTCCGTGGCTGCGGCCAGCACGAGGAGCACCTCGTCCGCACCCCGCACCACGACGCCTCCGGCGCCGGCCGTCATCTGTCCGCCCACCGGCACCACGCGCAGACTGGCGGCATACCCCACCGTGGTGAGCCGCCCGCCGAAGCGGGCGGTGCCGTCACCGTAGACTGCGGGCACATGGCCTGCGGCATCGTCCAGCCTGATGCGCACACTGACCCGCCCCGGCTGCGAGGCCGACAGACGGACGGCCAGCACGCTGTCGGGATGGCTGGCGATGTATTCGCGGCAATAGACGACCGAACTGTCGGGCGAAGCATAGCGCACGGAGGCCGTGGCCGTCGCGAGGTCGAGCCTGCGGCAGTAGTCCCGCAGGGTGTCCGCCCCGTCGGCGCGGCCGCCGCCGTCCAGGTAGTCCATGCGGATGCAACCGAAGTTCTGGTATGCCCCGCGCTGCGCCGTGGTGGAGCCACCGGACCATAGGGTCTTCTCGTTGAATTGCAGGACGTCTGTCCCGACTTCGCCCATGACCATGGCACCAAGCTGTCCGTTACCGATGGGCAGACCGTATTCCATCCAAGGATTGGCGGACGCAGCGGCCGAAGGGGGCTGCCGATACCAGAGGACGTCCGTGCCGTGCAGGTTGTCATGACGGTCGCCGGACAGGCTGCCGGCCGGAAGTGGACAGGCCGAGGCGGAAACCGTGCCCAGCAAGAGGGCTGCCGCCCAAAACATTTTCGACAGTGTTTTCATTATATATTATATTAAATGTGTATCTGCACGCGCGGATCCCGTTCATCCGGCCTTCGCCTGCCGTCCGCGCGTCAGGATGATGATGACGATGGCCGGTATGATGAGGGCCAAGCCTCCGGCTACCGAGAGGGTGAACGGCTCACCCAGCAGGAGGCAACCGACAACGACGGCCGTCAACGGTTCGAGGGCGCCGAGAATTGAAGTGATGGTCGACCCGATACGCTTGACCGAGGCCACAACCATCAAGTTCGTCACCACGGTGCAGACGACTGCCAGCGCCAGGACATAACCCGCGGCCCGCAGGTCGGGGATAGGTTGCAGGGCGTCCTGCCGGAGCGCATCGGCCAGGAAGATCATCGAACCGGCCGCCATGACATAGAACACCACTTTGAGCCCCTCCATTTTCTGCGCCCGCGAACGGTTGACACGGATGAGGTAGAGGGCGTAGCAGACGGCCGAGATGACGGCGATGACCACCCCTTTCACGCTGAGCATCGCCCCGTCCTGCCACGAGAGCACGGCGACACCACCCACGGCCATGGCGACAGCCAGAAAGGTCGTAGCACGGCGCGCCTCGTGATAGAAGACTATCATGATGAGCGTTGTGATGACCGGATAGAGGAAATGGAGCGTCGTGGCCACACCCGTGGGCATGTAAGTGTAACTGTCGAGCAGGAAAAGCGCCGAACCGTCCGAAATGAAGGCCAGATAGAGGAGAGTGACCATCTCGCCACGTGTCACGCGGAAACTGACGCCACGCACCTTCATCACGCAGGCCAGCACGACAGCAGCAGTAAAGAAACGGTAGAACAGGATGCTCGGATTGCCCACTCCGGCTGCCTTCAAAGGCAGGGTAAAGAAGGGGATGAAACCATAGAAGAGGGCGGCGCCAAGCCCGCAGAGCCAGCCTTTCGCCCCAGCCAGTCCTGTCATTTTAGGTAGTGATGCCATAATTCTTTTGTTATTGGGGACAAAGATAATACAAAAAAGTGAGATACTGAGCAAATCACGGAAATATGATTGAAA
>ERZ827496.3181-NODE-3181-length-14736-cov-3.834412_pt1 | contig 14736 bp, 11 predicted proteins | sample MGYA00519769_ERZ827496 | MGnify/ENA primary metagenome ERZ827496 (study PRJEB31778, sample SAMEA3449327) | human gut metagenome | biome: human gut; feature: human-associated habitat; material: faeces | place: United Kingdom | collected 2010/2012 ...
GACGAAAAATTTGACGACGCATCTGTCGCACAATCTTTGTGCGGTATTGCCTTGATTCTATTTTACACCGATCAGGTATCCTGTTTCTATGAAATAGAACGCAAAAAATTGTACAAACCGATTATTTGCGAATTGACGAAGGCGACTGGTTTATGGTACAATACAGATTGGGAGGAACGGCAAATGAAACTTTTTGAATATATTGACTTTATGCAGCAACCTTATGATATTTTCTATACAGACAGCACGCATTCTCCGCTGCACTGGCATTATTACAGTGAAATTTTATATATTATCAGAGGCTCAATAAAAATTGTATGCAACAACAAAGAGAAAATTTTGAAAAAAGGTGATGTGTGTTATTGTTATCCGCTTCAGCTTCACGAAGTCAGAAAGAACAAAAATGAAACTGATGAAATAAAGTACGCAGTTATAAAGTTTAACATTCACACCATTCACATTCCAAAAGCCTATCTGCAAAAAATGTATGATTATTTTGTGCGTCGGACAGCAGACAACGATTTCTGCCTGGTGATAAACGAAGACAAATCTCATGAAACCATTGGAAATATCATTTCTCACATTGTCGCAGAATACGAAAAAAAGGATGCTATGTATATGCTTGCAGTGCAGTCAGGAATTCACATGCTGCTGATCGAAATTGCAAGAAACGTTGAAAAATCCGGCATCATGCAGCGGGAAAAGCATACAGACATCAGCCTGTCATGTTATCATATTCTGGAATATATTGATACGCATTCTGCTGAACCGCTGGAGGTACAGCAGCTGGCAGAGATGTGCCATATGAGCTACTCCAATTTTGCAAGACTTTTTCGAGAAAATTATGGCCGTTCCTGTAAGGAGTATATCAAGTATATTCGCTTGAACAAAGCACAGGATCTCTTGCTGAATTCTGATTATGATCTGGATTATATTGCTCAGGAAACCGGATTCTTTGATTGCAGCCACTTTATCCGAACCTATAAAAAATGGCGTGGAATCACACCAAAACAAGAACGAATGCAGAACAGAGAAGTCCTGTGACCATACAAAAAAGCCGCCTGAGATGTTCTAAGGCAATACCGCACAAAGATTGTGCGGTATTGCCTTTACTTCTTGTCCGGATCAGCTGCACCGCAGGCAGAACCGCAAGCAGAAGCCGGAGCTTCCTTCGGGTCAGCTGAGGTGTTATCATACTAAAAAAAGAAGAATTGCCGGAATACCCTGTGGCAATTACGGTACAGCTTATCGGCAACAAGTGGAAGCTGCTGATCCTGCGTAATCTGCGAATGCGTCCGTGGCGTTTCAACGAACTGCAAAAATCATTGGAGGGTATCAGTCAGAAAGTGCTGACCCAGAGTCTGCGTTCCATGGAGGCAGACGGGATAATCAATCGCACAGTATATGCAGAAGTTCCGCCGAGAGTGGAATATTCCCTCAGCGAACTGGGTGACACCATGCGTCCGATCTTAGACGCTATGGAAAAGTGGGAAAATGATTATAGGGCAACGTTTCATTGAATCATAATATACAAGAGATATGTAAAACTGCACTTGGACAGAAATGTTCAGGTGCAGTTTTTTATACTCGGTGCAATTCCCAAAGATAAAAATTTCCGATTATTTGGGGACTTGAAAAAAGCTTAGTGTAAAATAAAAGTAGGCAATGGAAGAATCGAAAACTTTTCTGTATTTGTGGAAGAAATTTTTAAAACTGTGCTTGAATGCAGAAAGCTAAGGTAACTAGAAGAAAAATGTCTTGTGTTTCACAGTGATATTGGCGGATGATGAGCAGCACATTTTTTTGCACTTCTTATGAAATTTTGCTGAAATACTCTTGCGAATTTCGTCAAAATGTGCTATAATTATTTTATCTATATATCATATCCGAAAAGGAGCTTCGCGATGATAACTGGTGAATTGAAGAACAAAATTGACGGCATCTGGAATATTTTCTGGTCGAGCGGCATGACGAATCCGCTGACTGTCATTGAACAGATCACATACCTCATGTTTATCAAGATTCTTGACGACAACGAACTGAAAAAGGAGTCGAATGCGGCGGCTTTTGATATGCCTGTCGTTGATCCGATATTTGACGATGAGCATCAGGTCTGCCGCTGGCACAAGTTCAGACACTTTGAAGCTGAGGCAATGTTCAGGAACATGACCGAAAAGGTGTTTCCGTTCATCAAAGAAGACCTTCACGCAGGCAGGGACACGGCTTTTGCCAAGTATATGAAAGATGCCCTGTTCCTTGTGCCGACGGCGAGAGTGCTTGTGCGTGTGGTTGATGCACTGGACAGCCTTGACCTCAACAACAAGGACATCATGGGCGACGTGTATGAGTATCTGCTTTCGCAGATTGCACAGAGCGGCACCAACGGGCAGTTCCGCACGCCAAGACATATCATTAAGATGATGGTCGAACTGATGCAGCCGAACCTTGACGATGTGATATGCGATCCGGCGATGGGTTCGGCGGGATTTATTTGTGCGGCGGCGGCTTACATTTCTGAGAATTACGGCTCTGACCTCATGAAAACAGAGAACAAAAAGCATTACACGACTACGATGTTCTCGGGGTTTGACACGGATCAGACCATGCTGCGGATCGGTGCCATGAATATGATGCTCCACGGTGTGGAGGCTCCGAATATTAGCTGGCAGGATTCCCTTTCGGAGGACAATACACACCGTGAGGAATATTCGCTCATCATGGCGAATCCGCCGTTTACAGGCAGCCTTGACAAGGAAACGGTTTCCAAAGACCTGATCGCTGTCGCACCGACGAAAAAGACCGAGCTTCTTTTTATAGCACTGTTTCTGAAGTCGCTGAAAATTGGCGGACGATGTGCGTCGATCGTGCCGGACGGCGTTCTCTTTGGGTCGAGCAGGGCACATAAGGCTTTGCGAAAGGAGCTTGTGGAGAACAATCGTCTGGAAGCGGTCATTTCGATGCCCAGCGGCGTTTTCAAGCCCTATGCAGGCGTTTCCACGGCGATCGTGATCTTCACGAAAACAGGCGGCGGAACGGACAACGTCTGGTTCTACGACATGAAAGCCGACGGCTACAGCCTTGACGACAAGCGTAGCCCTGTGGAGCAGAACGATATTCCCGATATTCTCGCACGTTTCAAAAATCTCGACGGCGAGAAGGACAGAGCACGCACCGAGCAGAGCTTTTTCGTGCCGAAGTCGGAGATCGCCGAAAATGACTACGATCTTTCGATAAACAAGTATAAAAAGATCGAGTACGTAGCTGTGGAGTATCCGCCCACCGAGGAAATTCTGGCGAAGCTGAAAAGCCTGAATGAGCAGGTATCCATGGAAATGGCAGAGCTGAACGAAATGCTCAGAAAATAAAGGGAAAGGAAAAGCAAATCAATAAAGTTGAGTTTGTAGTTTTAATCATATGACTAAATTAACAGATGTGTGTGATATACAGTATGGTTATGCGTTTGATTCAAGGTGCTTTTCTGATGATGAAACATATTTACCATTGATTAGAATAAGAGACGTAAAACGTGGATATTCAGAAACATTTTATAATGGTGATTATCCAGAAGAATATATTGTTCACACTGGTGATTTGTTAGTTGGAATGGACGGAGAATTTAATATTGCACGTTGGAAAAGCAGAGATGCTTTATTAAATCAACGAGTATGCAAAATAGTTGAAAAAAAGGGGGTAAATGGAGAATATATAAGATTTTTCCTTTCAAGAGCTTTAAAGGAAATAGAAAATAGAACTGCATTTGTAACAGTTAAACATCTGTCAGCTAAAGAATTAAATAGAATTGAATTAAACCTGCCAAGCATAGAAAAGCAAAAAAAAATTGCTGAATCACTTTGTAAAATGGAAAACATCATCACCCACCGCCGCACCCAGCTTGAAAAGCTTGACTTGCTTGTAAAAGCCCGATTTGTCGAGATGTTTGGGGATTGTGTTTCAAATAATATGAATTGGGATAGCAAACCTATGTCAGAAGTTGCACCTTCAAAGCCTTATAAAGAATCGCTTGAAGGCAATGTGTGGCTTTTGAATCTTGATATGATTGAAGCTCAAACAGGAAGAATTATTGATTACCTTTATGTAGATAAATCAGAAGTCGGAAATTCAACAAGTGCATTTGATGAGGGGAATGTTTTATATTCTAAATTACGACCATACTTAAATAAAGTAGTTGTTCCTAAACAAAAAGGTTACGCAACAACTGAACTTGTTCCTTTAAGACCAAATGACTTATTAGATCGTGAATTTCTTGCGTATTTATTGAGAAGTGATAATTTTGTTTCATACATAAATGAAAAAGTTGCTGGTGCAAAAATGCCAAGAGTTTCAATGGACGTATTTAGAGAATTTAAGTGTATTCTACCACCACTTGAACTCCAAACCCAATTCGCCGACTTTGTCAAGCAAGTAGACAAATCAAAAGTTGCAGCGCAAAAGGCACTTGACGAGGCACAGGTGCTGTTTGACAGTTTGATGCAGGAGTATTTTGGGTGAGTAAGATGCTAAATGAATTACTGTCGGAAAAGCAGCGGGTGCAAATAACAAATATTATCAAAGAACAATGCTATAGATTTCAATGTTTGGAAATGCAGTGTGCATCTTTTTTCTATGAACCATATACACAAATGAGGCATAAGCATGCGGCAACCTCAGCAGTTCTTTCAGGCTTTGCACCAGGCAAATTTCAGATTGAGGGAATAACCTCAACGGATTTGAACTATGGTCTGAATAAAAAAATGGTTCAACCTGAACTTCGTTGTGATAATGGTATATTCCATATCTACAGCAACGGTTCTGATTTGAAAGGAAAGATGATTCTTGAACGATGTGCGGACATGAACATCGACATTTCAAGTCCTCCGGTGTTTTTTATTTTGGTCGTCCATATTGATAAAAAGGGTAAACTAGACAAAATTGAGATTTGCCTTCCAAATCAAGAAGGAACGATTGTAGAAAGAGGACTAATTTATGAATGTCCTAAGGTGAAGGCTTTAACGGCTTAAAATTGTGGTCGCAGAAATGTTGGTACACTTTTTACGAGAAAGGCATATCAACTGCTGAGAATACACCCGAAAAAGCCGAGATCAGCAGTGGTGATTACTTGAAGATGTTCCTCACGGTATGCTATGGTCGATCAAACCAACGTAAAGAATTCCCATCAGAAAATCATGGGATAGATAAAGAGGTGTTACCATGAATTTTGACTACCTTAAAAAATTTCCGAAACTGAGAAAGCTGTGGGGCTATTGCTCCGATGCCGAACAGCTGGTATATACAAGACCGTATCTGTCGGGAATGTCTGCCCGTCAGGCACTGGAATATCTCGTGAAGCTGGTGTACGCTTCAAAAATCGCACCTGCGGACGGATTGGCACTGTTTAATATGCTTGACGATCAGCGGTTTATCGACTGGCTCCATGACAACTATCTGCTCAATGCGATTCACTATGTCCGCAAAATGGGCAATACCGCCGTTCATCAGGGCGATCTGACAGACAGTGAAGCACTGAAAGTGCTTGAAAATCTGCATTTTCTCGTGGGCGAGATCATGCTGATGTTCGGCGTTGTGGACGATTATCCGGCATTCGTCAAGCCCGAACGCAAGGCAAAAGCACCTGTACCAGCTTCGCCGACACCGGCAAAGCCCGAAAAGGTTCAGCCCGAGCCGGAGGTCATTGCGGAATTTGCACAGCGTATGCGAAAGACCGTTTTCGATACCACTCACGGACGCGATGAGAACGCAAACAAAAAGCTGTTCATTGCGGCATCTCTGCGGGAATCCGGCTGGAAAATGGTAAGCGTACCCAATCAGGCGATGCCCTGCTGTGCAAGCCTGAACTGCATCGTCGACGACAGCGGCGAGATGATAGACTATATCCTGAACGGCAGAGATAACAGACCGCTTGCCGTCATCGAAGAAACGGAAACGAAAAATAACCCCGTTCGCGGCAGAAAAAAGGCAATTGCCGTTGCTGAAAGGCTGGAACAGAAGTACGGCTATAAGCCGATTGTGTATTACACCGACGGGTATCACATTCATTGCATCGATCAGCTTGGATTTCCGGTTAGACGTGTGTTTGATTTCCATACCATTGAGGAACTGGAGCTTCTCAAACAGCGGCGGACGATGCGTCAGGATATTTCCGATCCTGTCATTGACGAAAACATCACCAATCGCGACTATCAGAAAAATGCGATCCGTGCGGTGTGCAATGCCTTTTCGGAAAACCGCCGGAAAAGTCTTATCGTTATGGCAACCGGCACAGGCAAAACGAGAGTGTCTATTTCGACTGTTGACGTGCTGATGAAAGCCAACTGGGTGAAGAACGTGCTCTTTCTTGCCGACAGAACGAGCCTTGTCAAACAGGCACATAAGAATTTCAATAAGCTGCTGCCGAATGTCACGACCTCACTGTATTCGGGCAGCAGCATGAACCGTGATGAAAATGCCCGTGTGATCTTCTCGACCTATCAGACAATGATCGGTCTTATCAACGATGAAAAGAAACAGTTTGGTATCGGCAGATTTGATCTTATCATTATTGACGAAGCACACCGTTCTATTTTCAAAAAGTACGGAGCACTCTTTCATTACTTTGATGCACTGATGCTCGGTCTTACCGCTACGCCGAGATCGGAGGAAAACAAGAGCACCTATCAGGTATTTGCCCTGAAAAATAACGAACCCGATATGGCATACGAACTGGACGAAGCCATTGCTGACAATTATCTTGTGGGCTACACCACGCTTGACAGAACCACCAAAGCCATGAAGCGTGGGATCAAATATGACGATCTTACGCAAGAACAAAAAAACCAGTTTGAGGAAGAATTTACTCCCGACGGCGAGGAAACTCCTGATTACGCCGGTACAGAGATCGCCGGCAGCAAAATCGGCAGACATGTTATCAATCTTGGCACGATAGATGCCATGCTCGGCGACCTGATGAAAAACGGCTTAAAGGTTGACGGCGGCGACAAGCTGGGCAAGACGATCATATTTGCAGACAGTCATCTGGAAGCGTTAAAGATCGTGGAGCGTTTCAATCATTTATATCCTGAACAGGGCAGTGATTTCTGCGTTCTGATAGACAGCCATGTGGAAAACAGCGACAATCTCATTGAGAAGCTGGAACAGCGTGACGGTCTGCCCCAGATCGCTGTCAGCGTGGATATGCTGGATACCGGTATCGATGTACCCGATATTCTGAATCTGGTATTCTTTAAGCCCGTTATGTCTAAAATAAAATTTTTGCAGATGATAGGCAGAGGCACAAGACTCTCTCCCGATATATTCGGTCCGGGTGAGGATAAAAAGGGATTCCGGATTTTTGACTACTTCGATAACTTCGGTTATTTCAATGCCAGAGGCGGCTGTTCTAATCCCAAATCTGACAAGAAATCCTATGAAACACATTCCCAGACCTATAACCTCAACAAGAGGAAACTCAACATACTCAAACAGCTGCAGGAGTCAGGGAAACGCACCGCCTTTGAAAATCGCTATATGGCGGAACTGCACGATCATTTTGTATCCGAACTGCGTTCGCTCAACAATGATGAGGTTGAGGTGCAGTATCGCATGGCGTTTGTCAGCAAGTACAGAACAGCTGAAAACTGGGATAATATCACAGACACACAGCAAAAGGAGATAGAGGAGCATATCCTTGCACTTCTGCCTTCCGAAAAGGCACATATGAAAGTAAAGTGCTTTGATATGCTGATGTATGTTATTGAGGACGAATATAAAAAGATGATCGACGAGGGCAAAGATCCCATGAAGATCAGAAACGGCTTTTTGAACGTAACAGATGAGATCACTGCACGAATGGATGAGTTGCTGAAGCTTAAAACGATTCCTGCGGTTATACAGAATGAGCAGATGCTGAAGGATATGAAAAACTGCAATTATCTTTATGACAATTTCTCTTTGGAAAGAACCGAGAGTGTCCGTAAGCAGCTTCGTGATCTTATGCAGTATCTGCCAAATGTCAAGCGTTACTTTATTATCGACGTTCCCGATGAAATAAAAGCTGATGCTGCTGTGCCCGCGGATCAGCCGAGAGCCTATGCCGAAAAAGCGATGGAATACCTATCCGCAGGTTCAGATCCGTCACTCGCAAAACTCAGAAACCTTGATGAGCTGACTGATACAGAAAAAGAAGCCTTGAAAAAGGTGTTTTATGAAACGCTTGGAACTGAGGTAGAATTTACAACATGGTCGAACAGCACACCGTTGCTGCTGTTTCTGCGTATGCAGGTGGGCATCGCTGATGAAGCGATACAGACCAAATTCGGCAGTATCCTAAATAACAGCGAGCTGAATGCTGTGCAGAGAAATTACATGGAGCATATCATAGAATACGCTAAGAAAAATGGCGACATCACATTCATGGATCTTCAGCGTGAAAGTCCGTTCAACGATTATGATATTATGGAGCTGTTTGGAGATAAGGTGATACTTGTAAAAAATCTTGTAAACGGCATTCATAAGCCGGTACAGTGAGTGAAATATGGAAATATACGAGATATTAAAGAATGACAGCAAAGACCTTCTTGCAGAAGATCTGGAGATTTTGCGGACAGAACTTGCGGTGGGAGATTATACTGATGACTACCGCAAGAGGTGTACCAAGCTTATGGAGCAGATCGGGAAATGGAATGCTCACGACAGCAGTAAGCCTGAAAAGAAAAAACAACCGAAGGCTCAAAAGAATATTTCAGATGTTATTCCAAAATATCAGGGCAAAACTGCCATGCCTTTTTTGCAGCAATTTCAGGCTGACCTTAACGCTATGCGGCTTTCGGATAAGTATAAAAGCAGTTTTCGCACATATATCAAGACGCATGAGGATTTTGACGAACGGTTTGTAGATGACAATTTCGGCATTTTTGAGAAATATGAAATAGAAGCGATCCTGTCGGAACTCACTTTCAGTGAGCGGTTCCTTGAAAAATATTTCTCCGTTCTGGATAAGGACAAGATAGCCCGTTATCAGCTTTTCAGCGAGAGCTTTTATCAGAAGCATTTTTCTGATTTCGATGCGGAAACGGTATTAAAAAAAGGCAAAAATGAATGGAGAAAAAAGGAGAACCGTTCGAAACAGTTTGCTGTTTTTCTAAGATTAAAGGGAGTACAGTTTTGATTACAATCAATGAAGCAAAAAGACTGATAAAAAGAGCTCTTCTCAGCAATGTCGTCAGCGATAAAAAAGACCTTGCAATAACGCCGCTTATTTCGGGGAAGCACGGCATAGGAAAGTCGCAGATGATAAAATCGGTGGCAGATGATCTCGGCGGTGTGTGTATCACCATTGAGGGTGGTACACTGAAAGAGGGTGAGATTACTGGTCTGCCGTATCAATACAGGGACGGTAACGGAAATGTACGTTTTCGATTTCTGCCCTATTATGCCGTGGAGCGTGTACAGAATGCACAGAAAAGACTGTTTGAGCTTTCCGGCAAAGTATCGGAAGACAATGCTCTTGACGGCGATGAAAATCGCTATGCACTTGAAGAGGTTACACCTGCACAAAAGCTGGATATGCTGAAAAGCGGCGAAATAAAGCCTGTTATAATCTTTATTGATGAGATCAACCGAACAGAGAACGCGGTATATAAAGAACTTATGAATATCCTGCTTACAAGAAGCGTGAACGGTTACCATTTTCCGTGGTGGGTGCTTTTTGTCGGTGCGATGAATCCCAGTACGCAGAACAGTCTGTATGCAACAAATGAAATGGATCCGGCACAGCTGGATCGTTTTCTGAAAATAAAGGTTTCCGATAATACAAAGGAATGGCTGAATTATGGAAAGCAGGCAGGAATTTCTCCTGAAATTCTCAGTTTTATTAAGGATAACCCGAAATGCCTTTCCAATAATGATAAGGAACTTCAGGACGATGAAAAACCGTCACCCTCTCCCCGTGGCTGGGATATGATGGATACCCTGCTGAAATCAGAACCGCTTGTAAGAGATTTCTTCACAGAAAAAGAAAACGATCCGAAGACCGTAGAAAAGGATATGAAAAATCTTGTGTCCGCAAAGCTCGGTTCATCGGTTGCGACTATGTTCTTTGCAAGCATGGTGTCACAGGCAAGGGCGATTATGCCTGAGGAAATATTTGCAGATGATGAAAACCTGAGTAAGTTGTCAAAGAAGATAGAGCAGCTGTCAGCCGCAAAGAAAATACAGACCTGTGACCTCATGCTTGAGTATCTGAAAGAAAACATAGAGTTTATGATGCTCAGCAAAAAGCAGTTCGAGATGAACAAAAAGCAGCTGTCACAGCTCGTGCGTTTACTTGATTCATCTGCAAGACTTCTTTTTGCTCAGAAGCTTTCCGGCACCGTATCAAATGACGGTAACAGTCTTATTGAAATGCTTTTCGATGTATTTGAAAAAGACCTGATAGATATGCTGGATCTGTCTGACAGCACAAGAAAACTCATTGAGGAAAGCTGATGGAAAGACACAGTATAAAAGAATGCCTTTACTGTATCAAGAATCATATAGATGCAGTTGAAAATGGACAGCGTGAGCCGGCGATATTTGATGAGATAGAATCAGATTTCTACGAAATGCTGGAACTGATAAAGCTCTTTATGATCTCTGAGCGTGACAGCTACTACGGGTATTTTATGATGAATCTGTCTTATCATGTCGATTTCTGTTCCAACTGCATCGCAGGAATCCGACTGAACACCTATCCGCCTGTTATGAACTCGAATCCCTTGCTGTTATGTAAGCATTCCCTGAAAGAAATCATTTTCATCATTTGCCATGAGATAGAACATATTGTACTTAATCACCCGGCTGAAATGGTTAAGGCAAATCCGGCCAACGATCCCGAAATCTTTGCGTGTTTCAATATAGCAGCCGATGCTTCTGTGAATGACAGACTTCGTTATGAAATAGAACGGGAAAACAAAGGATTTATGACGGTTCCTGACGGCTGTATCCTTTCGAAAACAATTGGGAAAATGTTCAGGCTCAGAAATGTCAAGCCTCTTGAAAATTATCAGTATTATTACAAGCTTATAAAGAAAAAAGGCATATCGGCGGATAGTGATAATCGGGAAGGAATACCTCAGGACAGTTCTGACGGAGAGAGAAACGACAGCGATAGCATCATCACCGCCCAAAACTGCGGCAAGCCCGATGACCACAACTGGCAGGCAGGCGATGATGCTGATGAAATAACCTCCGTCATACGGGAGTTTATCAATAAATCCTATGAGATGATGAGCGACGAAACCCGTAGCCTTATGCCTGCATACTTTCTCGAACAAGTAAAGAGGATCAACGAGCCGCCGAAAATATCGTGGCAAAAGCTCCTGAAGAAATATGTTGGAACAATAGCTGCCGGTAAGCGGAAAACAAGAACAAAGCTCAACCGCCGCCAGCCGGACAGATTTGATCTTTCCGGTGACATAAACGATAAAATGCTCAAAATCGTTGTAGCAATAGATACCTCGGGGTCTGTCACAAGCCGTGAGATCGCTGAAATTTTCAACGAGATTTTTGCCATTCTTGCCAAAAGGCAATATCGCATAACAGTTATAGAATGTGACAGCGAGATACAGCGTATTTATATCGTGAATAAACTGTCTGATGTAAAAAACGATGTCGCAGGACGCGGGGGAACGTATTTTACTCCTGTTATCGAGCATATCAACTCAGACAGATATTACCGTGATGCACTCCTTATTTATTTTACAGACGGTTATGGTGAGGATAAAATTCCAAAGCCGTTGACTTATCGTAATTTATGGGTGATCACGGGGAGAAGAAATGAGTTGTCTTTGAAAAATCCCTATGGTGCAGTTGTTTCATTTGAGGAAGGTGAATCATTATGACTGAACCCCTGACTACCAGAACACGAATTATCGGTAAAATGCTGGTAGACTGGTGTATGGAAAGGGATAGTCAAAACGAACTGATCCATTTTGAAAAATCACTGTGTGACGGAATGCAGAATATACGCTTCACAAGCGATAATATGAATGCTGTCTTTGCACGGAATAAGTACGAAGACGGCTATGTTTTATGTTATGAGTTATGCAATACAAGTGAAAATACACTTCTGACTGTGAAAATATACACAGAGCATGTCGGCAGGAGGCAGGAAAAACTGCTTGAAAAACTATTATCAGCTGCAGGAGCAGATGAACGCAATGGAAAAGAAATTGTATTAAAACGCTGGAATATATCGGAAGAAACGGAAAATATCTCTCAGATCACAGAAGTTCTGAACCAGCTTTTTGATTATGAACTGTCATATTTTGAAACAGAGCTGAAAATGTGGCTTGACGATCATGACAGAAAAATCAAGACCTTTCCGCTCTTTTATCAGGAGGAGATAAGCAACTCTGATCTGCCCGAAAAGATGCTTATCGAAGGGGCTATGCGTGACATACTTACAAACAAGTATGAGCGTAGTCGCAAGGCAAGGGCGAGATGTATTGCTCACTACGGCACAGCTTGTCAGGTTTGCGGGATTGATTTCGGTGCAATGTATGGTGAGGAGTTTGCCGGAAAAATCAACGTTCACCACAGAAAACCGCTTTATGAGATCAAAGAAGATTATGTTGTTGATCCTGTCAAAGATTTTGTTCCTGTCTGCCCTAACTGTCATATGGTACTGCATAGCAAAAAAGACGGTGTATACACCGTCGAGGAAGTCAGGGCTATGCTTGATCGTGGATAGGGAAATTTCATTTTTGTAAATCAGGTCAACAGAGATTTTTTAGGGAAACACCGTATAAAGCCCGCCTGACGGCTTTATGCAGTGTTTCCCCGGAAAGGAGTACTTGCCTTATGAAAGAACGTTTTGAAAAACAATTGCAGAACGATTTCCCGTTTATGCAGCAAAATCGGGACAAAAAAGAAAGAAATATATATCGCAGGTGGGGGTGCGAATGTAGTTCAGGCTGGTTCGAACTTATCTACGAATTATGTCAAAGAATCACGAATAGATATGCTGAAGAAGGTATTCCGGCAAATGAGATTGACTTGGAAATTCTTCAGATAAAAGAGAAGTTCGGTACACTCAGGTTTTATTACAAATTTAAAGGCGTATCTGGCGAACTACAGGCTATTGATTTCCTCGGTGTTGCTTCTTTGAGATTTGAACCTCAGAATTGTGAGGATAACGAAGCAAAGAAGAAACTCAGGCATGATATATCAGAACTCGTTCGAGGATATGAAAAAAGGTCTGCACATATCTGTGAATACTGCGGTGAGAGAGGTATGTTCAGAATGGATATGCCATGGAAAAAAACGCTTTGTGATGATTGTTATAACGCATACTTGAGAAAACACGAAGAGAAAACAAAATCGTAAACAACAGCATTGCTTTATGAGCATCTATCTAAGAACCCGTCTTCACAAGCGTATACACGTGTCTTTTCGGCAAATTTTGCTGCATACTGCGTGAAAAACACTTGCCGGGCGACAGCCCGCCTGCGTATTTTTCCCTTGTCTGCAACAAAATTATGCTCGAAAATCCACATATATTTCTTGTGAAGACGGGTTCCAAAAATCCCCTTACCAGTATTCGCTGATAAGGGGATTTTGCATAGATGTGGTTTTATCTTGTGGTTTCTCTGCGGATCAGAATCGGTGTAAGCACCTTGTGAATCGGTGCGGCAAGCGGCTTGGGTCTGCGTTTTTTTCGTTCGCTGATTTGCAGCGAAAGCAGTTCTACTGCCTCCTGTGCGATTTTGTCCATTTGTTGGCCAACTGTGGTAATGGGAAAAATCGCCTCTCTGGAAACGGGAGAGTTGTCGAAACCAATGATTTTATACCGTTCCGGCAATGTGCCGTATTTTCGTATAATAAGATTGAGCAGAATGTTGGCGTGGGTGTCATTGGGCATAAAGATTCCCACTTTTTTCTCTGCATATGTTTCTTCGATCTCTTGTAAAAGCTTTGCGATCTCTGTATTGTTTTCTTCAAAGCTAGCACCAAAATCCCGAATCATGATGCGATGTTCCAACCCGTTTGTTTCGCAAAAATCCTGAAATCCCTGAATTCTTCCATGAGCTGGAATGGTACTTGGAAAATCTGCATTTGCATGGAGCAGAATGTCACAGCCGCTTTTGGCGAGGACGGTTGCAGCCTGCACGCCGCCCATGTAGTTGTCTGTATTGACACTGCACACATATTCGTCTTCCCGCTCAATGGTAACGATAGGAACGTGATATTCTGCCAGTTCTTTGGAAGAGAGCGTGTGACTTAAAATAATCAGCCCTTCTGTCTTATAGGCGAGAAGTTCCTGAATATATCGCCGTTCCACATCGGCGTCTTCGTTCCCTGCAAATACGATGAATTTATAGCCGTATTCCTCATAGGTCGAGATGATATGATCCAGCATATCCGAATAATAGTGCATATATAAGTTGGGAATGATCACGCCAACCATTTCTGTTTTGCCGTTTGCCATGACTCTTGCCAGCTTATTTTCCTTATAGTCCAGCACCTCTAAGGCATTTGCGATCTTTTCCTGATTTTCCACAGTGATGGAGTCGGGATTGTTAAAATATCGGGAAATCGTTGTTTTGGAAAAACCGGTATATGCTGCAATATCTGCAAAGGTTACATTTTTTTTTGCCATTTTTTATGCCTCCTGTTTCTATGGCAATACCGCACAAAGAGCGTCTGGTGACTTTGCACGCCATCTGCTTGCAAATTTTCCGTCATATTTCACAAAAATGCTCG
>ERZ827496.3195-NODE-3195-length-14652-cov-2.586970_pt1 | contig 14652 bp, 9 predicted proteins | sample MGYA00519769_ERZ827496 | MGnify/ENA primary metagenome ERZ827496 (study PRJEB31778, sample SAMEA3449327) | human gut metagenome | biome: human gut; feature: human-associated habitat; material: faeces | place: United Kingdom | collected 2010/2012 ...
CCGGAAACTGATCGAACGGGGTATCGTCAAGACTGTAAAATCAGCAAAGAAGATTATCGATCGGAAAGATCCGGTGATTTGGGATATTCTCGAAAACGTGATCAAGGGTCACCCGGTATTGATGAACCGTGCCCCGACCCTGCACCGTTTGGGTATTCAGGCCTTCCAGCCTAAATTGATCGAGGGTAAGGCATTGCAGCTGCACCCGCTGGCTTGTACGGCATTCAACGCCGACTTCGATGGTGACCAGATGGCCGTGCACTTGCCGCTCGGAAATGCCGCAATTCTGGAGGCCCAGATTCTGATGTTGGGTTCTCACAATATTCTGAACCCGGCCAACGGTGCGCCTATTACCGTCCCCTCGCAGGATATGGTGCTCGGGTTGTATTACATCACCAAAGAGCGTGTCGGTTCATTGGGTGAAGGACTCTGTTTCTATGGACCCGAGGAGGTGATTATTGCCTACAACGAGAAACGTGCCGATCTGCACGCAAAGGTGAAGGTGATGGTCGACACGGTGGATGAAGCCGGAAATAAGGAGCGCAAGCTGATCGATACGACGGTAGGTCGGGTGATCTTCAATCAGGTCGTTCCGCCCGAAGTGGGATATATCAACGAAGTGTTGACCAAGAGGTCCCTGCGTGATATCATCGGTATGGTGATGAAAAAGGCCGGAGCCGACCGCACGGCAGCCTTCTTGGACGATATCAAGAGCATGGGATACCAGATGGCATTCAAGGGCGGATTGTCCTTCAACTTGGACGCCGTGATTATCCCCGAGGAGAAAGGCGCTTTGGTACAGGAGGGATACGACCGTGTTGAAGAGGTGATGGAGAGCTACAACATGGGTCTTATCACCAACAACGAACGATACAATCAGATCATCGATATCTGGACGAACATCAACATGAAGTTGACCAAGACGGTGCTCGATCATCTGACTAAGGATATGCAAGGTTTCAATCCGGTGTACATGATGCTGGATTCCGGAGCCCGTGGTTCTAAAGAGCAGATTCGTCAGCTCTCCGGAATGCGTGGATTGATGGCGAAACCGCAAAAGTCAGGAGCCGAAGGCGGTCAGGTTATCGAAAACCCGATTCTTTCGAACTTCAAGGAGGGCCTTTCGGTGTTGGAGTATTTCGTCTCGACACACGGTGCCCGTAAAGGTTTGGCCGATACGGCCTTGAAAACGGCAGATGCCGGTTATTTGACGCGTCGTCTGGTCGATGTCGCACAGGATGTGATTATCTGTGAGGAGGACTGCGGAACGCTCCGTGGTTTGACGGCAACGGCCATCAAGCGGAATGAAGATGTGGTACAGACGTTGTATGAACGTATCTTGGGTCGTACGACGGTACACGATGTCTATGATCCGCATACGGGAGAGTTGATCGTGGCAGCAGGTGAAGAGATCACTGAAGCGATAGCAGAAGCGATCGATGCTGCACACATCGAGTCGGTTGATATTCGTTCGGTGTTGACTTGCGAGTCTCGTCACGGGGTTTGTGCGAAATGTTACGGCCGTAACTTGGCAACCGGACGTATGGTACAGAAGGGTGAAGTCGTAGGTGTGATTGCGGCTCAGTCAATCGGTGAGCCGGGTACTCAGCTGACCCTGCGTACGTTCCACGTCGGTGGTGTCGCCGGTGGTGTGGCTACTGATAACAGTGTCGTTTCCCGTTACGAAGGACGTCTCGAAATCGATGACCTCCGTGTAATCAAAAGTGAAGTTAACGGCAAGGAGGTACAGACTGTTATCAGCCGTCTGTCGGAATTGCGTATCGTTGATGTCAACACGGATATCGTACTCTATACACACAACCTGCCTTATGGATCGACGCTCTATTTCAACGATGGAGATCTGGTGAAGAAGGGAGATCTGGTTTGCGAATGGGATCCTTACAATGCGGTGATTATCTCTGAATATGACGGTAAGGTAGCGTTCGAAAATGTGATCGAAGGTGTTACCTATCGGGATGAGTTCGATGAACAGACCGGTTTCCGCGAAAAGGTGATTACCGAGTCGCGTGATAAGACGAAGAACCCGGTTATTAAGATTCTGAACAGTCAAGGCGAGGAGCAGAAACAGTACAACTTGCCGGTAGGAGCCCATATCGTTGTTAAAGAAGAGGAGGCGATCAAGGCTGGTGAGATTCTGATCAAAATCCCGAGAGCCGTAGGTAAAGCGGGCGATATCACGGGAGGTCTTCCTCGTGTCACCGAGTTGTTTGAGGCCCGTAACCCGTCGAATCCTGCTGTCGTATCGGAAATCGATGGTGAGGTTTCGTTCGGTAAGATCAAACGGGGTAACCGTGAGATCGTTATCACCTCGAAGGCGGGTGATGTGAAACGCTATCTGGTTCCGCTGTCGCGTCAGATATTGGTGCAGGAGAACGACTATGTCCGGGCTGGTATGCCGTTGTCTGATGGAGCCGTGACTCCGAGTGATATCTTGGCTATTCAAGGTCCGACCAAAGTTCAGGAGTACATCGTCAACGAGGTTCAGGAGGTGTACCGGATGCAGGGTGTGAAGATCAACGATAAACACTTTGAAGTTATCGTTCGTCAGATGATGAACAAGGTGAAGATCGAGGATCCGGGAGATACCCGCTTTATGGAGGAACAGATTGTCGATAAATGGGAGTTCATGAATGTCAACGACGAACTCTACGACAAGGTGGTTGTGACGGATGCAGGAGATTCCGAAGTGATGAAACCTGGTATGATCGTTACATTGCGTAAGTTGCGCGACGAGAACTCGATGCTCAAACGGAAGGATTTGAAACTCGTACAGGTGCGTGATGTCGTTCCGGCAACGTCGAACCAAGTGCTGCAAGGTATTACGCGTGCAGCACTGCAGACGAGCAGCTTTATGTCGGCAGCATCGTTCCAAGAGACTACGAAAGTGTTGAACGAAGCTGCAATTCTTGGAAAGGTTGACCCGTTGGAAAACCTGAAAGAGAATGTGATCTGTGGTCACTTGATTCCTGCTGGTACCGGACAACGCGAATTCAATTCGCTTATCGTCGGTGCCAAGGATGACTACGACAATATGGTGTCTGGAAAATAGAGTATAGTATTCTTCGATGAATAGGGGAGAGATCGCATGCAGCGGTCTCTCTTTTTGTTTTACAGCGTACAAGAAATTTCAGGGTACAGGTTTTCGATAGAGGGAAACGACGGGGGCAGAGAATCTGATCTATGGTGAGGAGAGAAAAAAGGATGAGGGGGAATAGGTGAATAGGGTGATAGGAGGTGGGAGAATGATGAATGATGGGGATTTTTCTTTTTGGACGGTTCTCGTCTCGATAATTATGATAACTTTACACTGAATTAAATCGAAGAGAAATGGATCGTAAGCAAGTGGTTTTCGACTATCTGAACCGGCTGGGTTTAGCGTATGAGTATTATGAACATCCTGAGACGCCAACCATCGAGTTGGCGAAAAGGTATTGGAAAGAGGATGGTTCGAAACATTGTAAGAACTTGTTCTTTCGGAACCATAAAGGAAACCGCCACTATTTGGTAGTTTTCGATTGCGAACAGAATCTGGCAATCCATGATTTGGAACATCGTTTACATCAGGGAAAACTCTCTTTTGCTTCGGAACAACGCATGGAGCGATATTTGGGCTTGAAGCCCGGTTCGGTTTCACCCTTCGGACTGATCAACGACACGGAGAACCATGTACATCTCTTTTTGGATGAAAAACTCAAACAGTATCACTCCTTGAGCTTCCATCCTAACGATTGTACAGGTACCGTGGTGATCTCGATGCAGGATTTTTTGACCTATCTGGATCACGTAGGAAACAGTTACGAATTTATAGAGCTGTATTGATTCACAGCAAGCGAGCGGCTACTCTTTGGCTTCAAGCTCTCCTTTCTTGTTGAATGATAGAAGCGAACCATCGTGTAGTAAGATATCGTATCTCGACTTGTCCCGTGTGATCGAGCCGATCATTTGGCTCGCGTGGATGCTGTCGAGGTACTTTTGAATGTTTTCAGGCAGCAGTGAGGCGGGTACGTTACCCATACCGCCGTGGATACTTGTCCAGTTGCCTCTTTTGGGAAATACGATGGAAGATCCGTCACTGAGAAGTACCTCGTAGTGATATTTAGGATCGGCATCGATTTTTATGATCGTTATTCTCAGATTGGGAAATTGTGTTGCCAAAAAGTTCTGAACCGGAAGCGGCAGCTTGTTCGGATTGGCTGTAATGATGCGTGCTCCGAGTGGTGCGAGAACCGAGCAGAGCACAAAAACGAGGCTGAGTATGAGGATCTTTTTCATTGCGTATATTTTCAGAAACAGGTCGATGTAATGCGGTTTACACAAATGCTGTACCGAAAATATAACGCAAATGGGGAGAGAGAAGTTACAACTATGGTTTCGATTAAATTTCTCTCCCCCCCCCTTAATTTATGTCATGGAATCAGCTGCCGAAATCGAGCGGTTGTCCGGCGTAGAAGTCGAGAATTTTCCGTCGGAAGATAAACTCGAATTTTGCCTGTACCATCTCTGATTCGGAACGGATCATACGGTTCTTGGCGTCGTTATAGTCGAAGATGGTCGAACGTCCGGCTGCGGTTTTCTCCTCTTGGTAGCGGAATGCCTCCCGGGCAGCCTCGAGTGACTTCTCGGACGAAAGGAATTTCTGATAGGCCGCGTCAGCATTGTAGTAACTCTGTTCGATCTCCTTGCGCAGATTCCGTTGAGCTTCAGTAACGGCCAATTCTTGACTCTTGATACTGTTCTGGGCCGAGCGAATGTTGTTGCGTGTCGAGAAACGGTTGAAGATCGGAATGCTGACGTTCAGTCCGATGTATTCGCTGCCGTTGTATTTGAGTTGTTTGAAAAATGCAACGTTCTGCGCATGTTCCGCGATCGAGTAGTAGTATCCGTTGTTGTATCCGAATCCCAAAGAGACCGACGGGTATAGGGCTGATTTTGCGGATTTCAAGGTCGAATAGCTGCTCTCTAACCGGAGTTTCTCGGCCAAAATACCCGGACGGTTGCCTACTGCATAGTCGTAGATTACGTTCGGTTGTTCCATCCGGCTCATTGAGGCTAAGGTAATCGTACCCAAGTCGGGCGTTGCGATATCGAAGTTCTCTTTGTCCTCGAGGTTCAGTGCCTGACTCAGGTCCAGTAAGGCCAGTTGCAGGGAGTTGCGTACCTGTGTCAGGGTCAGTTCATCGTTGGCCAGCAGAGCCTTGCTTTCGTAAAGCTCCGAGTCGGGACTCTTGCCGTTTTTGACTAACAGTTCGCTTCGGGTTACCTGTTGCTTGCTCAGTTCTACCTGACTTTCGGCTACCTTTACCAGCTCCTTGTTCAGCAGAACCTGAAGGTAGAGCGATGCTACGTTCAGTGCGACATCCTCTTTGGCCCGGTCCAAATCCTTCAGGGCTGCCTTAAGGTCCAAGGTCCGGCCCGCAATGTTGTGTTTGATGGCCATGCCTTGGAAAACCGATACGCTGGCTGAGGCTCCCATCGATGTGGAGATCTGTGTGTTGTCGACAATCCGGTCGTCACGTCCTGCTCCACGTCCGAACGAAACATTTTCTCCTAAATTGATGTTTAGGCTTGGTAGCCGGCTGGTGCGAGCGGTATTCAAGCGGATCTCCTGATTCTCGCTGTTGATCTGGAGCTGTTGGACGGTGATGTTGTGTTCGATGGCATAGTCGATGCACTGCTTCAGCGTCCACGCCGTTTGTGCGTGGAGGCCTTGCAGACCGATCAGAGCCGACGACAACAGGATAAGTATGTTTTTTCGCTTCATGTTCGAAAGTTTTGTGCGATATGAAAAAGCTTGTGCGTACAGATTAACGAGGTGCGGTGATCTTTTCGCCTTTAAGGCTTTCGTTGCCAGAAAGTCCCTCCTTGATCTCGATGTTCACCCCGTCGGACATGCCGAGTACCACCTCCTTGCGTTCGAAGGTCTGTTCCACGGCGGTAGAGTCGCTGGTCAACAGGTTGACATAGGTTTTGTCGCCTTCGAATGTTACGGAGCTTTCCGGAATGGTCAGCACCCCTTCGCGGCGTTCGATTACGATGTCGGCATTCGCGCTGTACCCGGCGCGGATGAAGATATCGGCCGGAACTTTTGTCGCCGCCTTGATCTCGAACATCACCACACCGTTCTCCTCGGTCCCTTTCGGGGCAATATATTCGAGCGTGGCATCCAACGAAATGTCTTGCAGGGCGCCGATGGTCAGCTTAACGGGCATCTGCTCCTTGAGTCGGCCCACTTCGGTTTCGTCTACCTTCCCGCGGAAAATCATGTCGTTCAGGTCGGCGACCGTAGCGATGGTCGTTCCGTCGTTGAAAGTATTGGACTGGATGACCGAGTTTCCGACCTTCACCGGAACGTCGAGAATCATCCCCGTAATGGTGGAACGAATTTGCGTATTACTCATTTCGGCATTTCGGCTGGCGATACCGTTTTGGACGATCTCCAGATTGTCTTTTGCGTTTTGCATCTCTTCTTCGGCTCGCGAAAGGGAGGTCTCGCTCTGCTCGAATTCCTCTTTCGAGATAACTCCGGAGTCAAAGAGCTCTTTGACCCGATCATAGTCGCGTCGTGTCTGCTCAAGGCTGATTTTGGCTACGTTGACGCGTGACTCGGCGCTGTTGAGCGTGGCCATTTCGGGAATCACCTTCACCTTGGCGATAACTTCTCCCTGTTGAACCAGCTCTCCGGCCTCCTTATAGATCTCGGAGATGATACCCGAGATTTGCGGCTTGATCAGAACCTCGTCGCGGGGTTCCACTTTCCCTGTCGCCACGGCTCGTTTTTCGAGGGTGTCGATATGCGGTTTGACGATGGCGAAGACCTCCTTCTCCGGACGGGTCTTGTTCCACAAAAATACGAATGTGCCGACGAGCAGAAGCAGGAAGAGCACTCCGAGCGCGATTTTCAAAACTTTTTTCATATCATCGTTTTTAGTAGTTGTTTATTCTTCACGTATGGCATCGACGGGCTTTATGCTGAGCGCCCGGTTGGCGGGCAGGATTCCGGCCAGCAGACTGCCGAGAATCAGGATGCCGGTAGAGCCGAGTGCAAGGCCAAACGATATTTGCGTGTTGATCTGCAGACCACCTCCTTCAGGGGTGGCCGTTAAAGACAACAGTAGTGTCTCGGCAAGGGATAGAATGCCGATTGCCAAGGCCAATCCGAAAATTCCGGAAACGAAGGTCAGCACGAAACTTTCGCTCATGATTTGGGAGATGATCGTTCGCGGTTTGGCGCCGAGGGCCCGACGGATTCCGATCTCCTGCGTCCGTTCGCGTACCGTAACCAACATGATGTTGCTGACTCCGACGATACCGGCCAGGAGGGTTCCTGTTCCCACAATCCACGTCAAAATGGAGATCCCGCTGAAAAGTCCGGAGAACTTATTGAAAAGGTCCCCCAAATTGAATCCCTGAACGGCCTTGTTGTCGTCCGGAGAGAGAGTATGCCGGGCTTGGAACACCTTTTTGACATTCTCTTCGACCTCTTTGATGTCCCAGTTGTCGTATGCGGCGACGGCCATACCGTCAAATTTATTCCCCTTGTTATACATCTTTTGTAGGGTCGAGAAGGGGATCAATACGGAGGTCGGGCCCTGAAATTGCACGCCGTTGCGCGGGGGAATGCATACTCCCACCACGGTCAGGTACATGTTGTTCATCCGGATCGTTTGCCCTACCGGATTTTCCCGATTCGGGAATAGTTCTTCCCATACCTGTTCGGTAATTACGCAAACCTTGCGTTGTTGGGCCATGTCGATGTCGTTGATGTATCGGCCAAAACGCAGCGTCTGGGGCGAAATCTCTTGAAATTCGGGCGTGTATCCCATCAGTTGGTAGTCGCCCTTTTTGTCCTTTCTGCTGAATTTGTAGGTGCTGCCCCAGATAATGCCCGCTACGTTCTTTACACCCGGAACCTGTGTCTTGATTGCTGCCATGTCCTCATTCTCCAAGGACCATCTGCGGCCCGAGGGGAGTCCTTTGTAGGGGAGCGAGGTCTGCCCACCCCAGTAAAAACAGGAATTTACGGCCATACTTCCAAAACTCGAGTACATGAGCCGTTTCAGTCCCAATCCGGCTCCCATCATGATGGTCAGCATGAAGATACCCCAAAAGACGCCGAACGCCGTCATGATGCTGCGCTTCCGGTTCCGGTTAATGGTCTGCCATATCTCTTCCCAGCGGTCTAAATCGAACATTTCGTTGTAGCGGGTTTACGTATTTGTACTCTTTTCTGCTATTTATTGTGCCTCATGGCATCTATTGTTTTGATCTGCGCGGCTCTTCGTGCCGGAACATATCCTGCGATCATGCCGGCGACAACGAGCACGAGGGTCGCACTCAACATGGTCGACAGATCGAGCGTCGGGTTCTTGAACATCTGGAAATCATCGGGCGAGGCTGCCGCAGCGCGTTCGACAAACAGGTTGACGATCTCCATGATGCCAACTCCGCCGATCATGCCGATGTAGCCGAACGTTCCGGTAATCAGAATGGACTCGAGCAGCACGAGTTTGATCAGCGATGAGGGCTTGGCACCCATCGCTTTGCGGATGCCGAACTCGAAGGTTCGCTCGCGGACCGTGACCAGCATGATGTTGCTCACACCTACGATGCCGGCGATCAGCGTTCCGATACCAATGATCCATATGAAGATGGTAATGCCACCGAAAATGAGCATCGTATCCTTGTAATTTTCCATCCTGTCGCGGATCCATATGGCCTGACGGTCTTCGGGATCAAAGCGGTGGGCTGCTCCCAAACGCGCCCGGATTTTCTCCTTGAACGCATCGCTCTGCTCTGTCGTTTTAATTCCATCAACCGTAAAAGTGATGTTGTTTACGTCCCGTTTGTCGCCCATGTAGATCAGAAACAGGGTCGAAAGAGGAATGTAGACATTCGATGATTGAAAGTATTCGTTGCTCTTGTAGGTTCACACGATGGTGTATCCCATTTTGTCGATCAGGATTGTTTTCCCGACGGGGTCTTCGTCTTTGAAAAGAGTGGTTGTCGCCAGCTTGTCTAGTACGACTACCTTTCGGCGCTCCTTGACGTCCGTTTCGTTGATGAAGCGTCCGGAGGTGAGCGTGATTCCGTCGATCGGTGCGTATTCAGGTGTTACGCCATATAGCGTGGTCGAGTAATATTCTGTTCCGTAAGCCATCTGTGAGTTGCCGTGGGAGGCCAATGCAGTGATATCCTTGATCTGGTTCGGGAACGAGGTTCGCAGCATCTTCATGTCCTGTTCATTGAGCCGGATCCAACGGCCGGTTTGGAATCCCTGATAGGGCATCGAGGCGTAGCCTCCGTAGAGGGTCATGGTGTTGAGCATTCCGTCGCTGAAGTTGTCGGTGATGCCGTGTTTCAATCCGTTTCCCGAGCCCAGCAGAACGATCAGCATAAAGATGCCCCACGCTACGGAAAAACCTGTCAGGAATGTCCGTAGCTTGTTGCGTCTGATCGTCGCGAATATCTCTTGGAGCTGCTCCCTCATGACTTCAGGTCGGTTATAGAGCTGATGAGCCCGTCTTTGATGCGGATAATTCTATCGGTTTGATCGGCAACCTCTTGAGCATGAGTTACCAGAATCACGGTCATCCCCGTATTGTTGACTTCGCGCAAGAGGTCCATAACCTCTTGCGAGGTTTTGCTGTCGAGGGCTCCGGTCGGTTCGTCGGCCAGAATGATTTGTGGATGGGTAATCAGGGCTCTGGCGATAGCGACCCGTTGTTTCTGGCCTCCGGAGAGTTCGTTGGGCATGTGGGTAGCCCAGTCACGCAGTCCGAGCGTGTCGAGATATTCGAGGGCAATCGCATTCCGTTTGCGGCGGGAGACTCCCTGATAATAAAGGGGAAGGGCTACGTTCTCCTGCGCGTTTTTGTAGTTGATCAGGTTGAACGACTGGAAGATGAATCCGATCATTCGGTTTCTGTACTCGGCGGCTTGGGTTTCGGTCGGATTTTTGATCAGCTGACCGTTCAGGTAGTAGGTTCCCGTATCGTAGTTGTCGAGGATGCCCAAGATGTTCAGTAGGGTTGATTTCCCCGATCCCGAGGCGCCCATTATGGAGACCATCTCGCCGCGGTAGATTTCGAGATCTATGCCTTTTAATACATGTAGAGGACTCCCATTATTATATGTTTTGTTGATCCCCTGAAGTTGGATGATTGTGTCCATGGAGTTTTAGATCATCGGTTCTATTTATTGCAAAGATATGTATTTTTATTTGTACTATGCAAAATATATTATATATTTTTCCATGTAAAGATAACTATTTTTCTTCGGTGAATCTTTGTTGGTTTCTATTTTGGGCGAAACGAAACAAAACTGAGTTCTGATTCAGAACTGATAAAAAAGCGGGAGTTAGTTGTTTTTTGTTGAATAATAACGTGTTTTTCAGTGTTTTATTGCGGTGATTTGGTGAAAAAGGAGGTAAGAGGATTCGTTTTGAAAATAATTCTGTATCTTTATCGAGCGAAAACTTAATTACTAACCTAACAATGTTAACTATGAATCGAAAACATTTGTGTTTGAAAAGTCTTGCGGGATTTTTCTTATGTGTACTGTGTCTTTTGCCTTTTCCGTCGGGAGCACAGTCCATGTCGTTGATCTTGACGAGTGATCAACAGTTAAACGATTTGATGGATCCCGATAAGAAGATCGACGCTTCTCTTGGGTACAATCCATATATCGTCAGCCTGCGGGAGGTCTGTGAGAGCGGTAAACGGCAGGGGTGCAAAGAGTTGATCGTGGCATTCGATGAATTCTTTAGACAATACCGTAAAGATACGGGATCAGAGCGTAGCTTGACGCCCGATATGGATGAATATGTGGATAAAATCCGCGTGATCAGTGATTTTGCGAAGAAGTACGATATGGGGATCTGTCTCAGTTTGCTCAGCCCTCTGGAGTTGGGTCAGGCTTACAAGCGGCAGACCGGCCATGCCGGACGCTGGCTTGCATATAAAGTGGGCTTTTGTGATCCGACGACAGGAAGATTCGATATTCCGATCTGGCAACAGCTCGCGTGGACGAATAACAAAGGGAAATCTCCTGTTGAACTCAAGGGAATCAAGGCTTTTGTTTTCAAAGAGAAAAAAATCGGAAATTCTCCATTCCGTGCGGTAAACCGGGATGATATTATTCCGGTAGAGACGATTCATAGTGTCTCCTCGGATACGCTTTATGCGGGAGGTGATGGCGTAGTTCGTACGTGGAACCGATCGGAGCCGGAACCGGGTGGTACGCCTGTCTGCAATTTGCAAATCTCAGGAGAGGGTGCTCCTCTGGGGTACGACCGGGTATTGGTTTTGTTGGAGTATGAGACCAATGAGATGGACTATTTTCATGAGGATGCTCCGGTCTTCCTTCATGAATTGATGGATAAATATCACGAAAAGGGAGTGAACCTGACGTCGCTTTATTCCGATGAGATGCATATCCAGCAGGATTGGAACTATTTCGGACATCATGAAGAGGGTCAATTCGCGGTACGTTATCTGACTCCAAGTATGAGTGAAGCCTATCAGAAAAAGTTCGGACGTCCGTTGGAGGACAAAGATATGCTCTACTTTGTTTACGGTGCCCACTATTTTCAACCGTCGGCAAATGCAGTGCTGAATGTTCAGTATGTAATGGGTGAAACGCCCGAGGATATTCAACGGACATTCTTGCTGCGTGACCGGTACTATCGGTTGTTGAATGACGGTGTAGTAGATCTGTTCCGTGAAGCCAAGGAGTATGCGGAAAATTTATTTGGTCGGGAGTTGAGAACATCGGCACACGCTTCGTGGGCGCAAAGTCCGACCATCGATCTGTGGAATACCGAAAAACTGTATGGAGTTCCGTATCAATATGAATATACTCCTAACTTTATATGGGGTAATACGGTTCATCAGGCGGCTGCGGCTTGCTATGACTATTTCAAGTGGAGTGAATATTTGCAACCGACCGGTAATGACTTTGCTGAAGGTGGATGGAATGACCGAAATTATTACGGAGCGGCAATGGCGGCTTCGATCGGAGTGATCAATAAGTACCCCAGCGCTTATGCAGCAGCTTGGGGTATGCCTAATGCAGTGCTTGAGTGGAAAATGGCGATCAATAATGCTTTTGGAGCGCAGGCTGCTGCTCCGATCGATTTGATCACGGGGCATGTTCATCGCGATATAGATGTATTGGTGTTGTATCCAATGAATCTGGTAGCCGCCGAACCGAGGTTTGGCAGTTGGATGGCACAGTATGGTTATGCCAATTATCTGACCGCCGACAAATTGCTTGAAATGGGTAAGTTGTTGCCAGACGGGCGGATTCAGGTGGCTGACAAGACTTATGGCACATTGGTCGCCATGTTCGAACCGCTGCCCGAAAAGGGATTGCTGGATATGATGCGTCAATTTGCCGAAAACGGAGGTAAGGTTATCTGGTTCAGTGCGCCGCCTTTGATTGATGCCGTGGGTGAACGTTGCGATCAGCAGTGGCAGGAACTGTTCGGCGTTGAATATCCCTATGATGTCTATATGGGTGAAATTGCAGCCGGAAAGAAGGTGTCTTTCTGCGGTAGCTTTGCGTCTATTCCCGAGCAAACCATTCTCTCTGACTTCTTGGTTGATCGGATCTATCCGGTACGCAATGTATCGTCCGACTGTGAAATTGTCGCCCGGGCAGATGGTATGACGGTGGGAACGGTTCGTAAGATTGGAAAAGGATCGGTGGGCTATTTCGGATTCCGTCCGCGTGACGATCAGTCGGCCAGCCTCGGTTATGAGACGAGAACGTTGTTTGAAATCCTCAATGCGTCGGGGGCTTATCCTGCTTCAGGAAAGTTCGAAGGGGTCAACGATAATCCATCGGTAGTTTCCCGTACGACAGACTATTTTGTAACTTCATTCCCGAATACGACGACTGTTGTGGTGAAACATTACAGAACCCATCGGGAGAGTTGGGCCGGAGGTTTTTCGCGGAATCAAGAAGAGGATGCACGGGCTTTGGCTGCCAATCCGCTGCCTTCGGACCGGATCGTCCTGAAGGATGCTAAAATCAACGGACATACGGTTACGTACGAAGGAAAAATGAATGTAGCTTCCCGCACCAATGACGAGGGCCGGTTGATCGGTTTTGTCGGTCGGGATTGCAAGGGTATCGATATCGATAATAAAACCTATACTTTCGCCGAACAGCCGTTTGCTCAGATTACGTTTGCACCGGAAGCAGAAGGTTCGTCGAACTATCGTGTGCAGGTTTATGGAGAGGGCCAAATCGCATTGCCGATAGCCCAAAGCAAAAAAGTTAAGGTGCGTTTGGGTAGGAAAACGGTTCCTTCGCAATATGTCGATGGAGCACTCCTGTTGAACATCGATCCGTCACTTTCGGGTCAGTGGTTGACTGTTGAACAATAAAATTCAGTGAAAGGCCGTATCTTTGACATACAGCGTTTTTCGATGCATGACGGACCCGGCATACGGACGACGCTCTTCTTGAAAGGGTGCCCCTTACGCTGTGTCTGGTGCCATAATCCCGAATCTCAGCGGGCCGAGAGCGAACTGATGTTCCATCAGACGATGTGTATCGATTGCGGATGTTGCGAAGCTGCATGTCCCTACCACGAGGCACATCGTACGCTCGAGGATTTCCGTTTGCGGCAGCAGCGATGCAAAGGATGTTCTTCGTGTGCCGATGTTTGCGTGGCCGGGGCGATCGAGCGGGTAGGTCAGGATATGTCCGTAAGGGAAGTGGTCGAGGAGGTATCGAAAGATATTTCATATTTCCGAAATTCGGGGGGCGGGGTGACTCTGTCGGGAGGTGAACCTATGGCGCAACCCGAATTTGCCATTGCCTTACTTGAAGCATTCCGGTCGGAGAATATCCATACGGCAGTGGAAACCTGTGGACAGGCATCCGAAGAGACTTTCCGTCGGGCTGTATCCGTGACGGATCTGTTCCTGTGGGATATCAAGATCTTGGATGAGAAGCAATATGCCGAATATACTGGCGGGGATCTTACGGCGATGCTGGATAATCTACGTTTGGTGTATGAGCTCGGAGGAAACATCCTGTTGCGATCGATCTTTATTCCGGAAATTCATGACAACGAGGAGAACGAAAAGGCGTTGGCCAAGTTGCTGGATGAGATGAAGGGAGTACGGATCGAGTATATTCCTTATCATCAGTATGGGCGTTCGAAACGCGAAAAGCTGGGTTTGGTAGAGAGTGGTCCCGATTTTCGTCGGCCGGAGCCAGGAGAGTTGGCTGCATTTGCGCGACGTGTGGAGGCACGAAGAACAAAGCAATGATAAATATATGTTTGAGAAGATGAAGGGAAACAAATTGTTGGGTCTGATCCTGCTGGGAATGACCGTTATTTTGGGGCAGGGTTGCAAGGAGTCGGTGCAGACACCCGAGCTGGGCGAATCGCCGCGAATCGTGAATATCATCAATTTTGTCCGGCAGACTGAGCCGCGACCGGTAAATATTTCGGATGAAGATCTTTTTCAGACGACGGCGGCACAACTCGACTTGCTCAAAAAATATAATTTGCGGGGAACGTTTCTGCTTCAATATGATGCGTTGATCAACCCTCGCTATCAAGAGTTGATGCGTGAAGCGATAGCAGCAGGCTGCGAAGTCGGCGGATGGTGG
>ERZ827496.3200-NODE-3200-length-14635-cov-3.351235_pt1 | contig 14635 bp, 10 predicted proteins | sample MGYA00519769_ERZ827496 | MGnify/ENA primary metagenome ERZ827496 (study PRJEB31778, sample SAMEA3449327) | human gut metagenome | biome: human gut; feature: human-associated habitat; material: faeces | place: United Kingdom | collected 2010/2012 ...
CATTGCACAAAGTGGCATAATTGATGATGCAGATTATTTTGCTTCTTCACATATTAGTTTTTGTGCGAATACAGGCACTGTTATTGCTAATCCAAGAAATTTTCTTTCCACTACAAAAATTGATATTCGCTACAAAGGTAAAAATATCTATGAAGTTTTGGAAATGACTGTTGAAGAAGCATTGGAATTTTTTGAACATATACCTAAAATACATAAGAAACTTAAAACCTTGCTTGATGTAGGTTTAGGATATATGAAAATAGGTCAGCCAGCTACTACCTTATCTGGTGGTGAAGCTCAACGGGTTAAATTGGCTACAGAACTAGCACGTCGTAGTACAGGTAAAACTCTATATATTCTTGATGAACCTACAACAGGCCTTCATGCGGAAGATATTAGAAAGCTTCTAGATGTTTTACAAAAATTGGTAGATGGTGGCGATACAGTTATCGTAATTGAACATAATCTCGATGTTATCAAAGTGGCGGATCATATTATAGATCTCGGTCCTGAAGGTGGTAATCGAGGTGGTACCATCGTGGCTACCGGTACACCGGAACAGATTGCAAAGGTGAAAGAAAGCTATACTGGAAAATTCTTAGGTCCTGTATTAGAACAAACTAATACATTTATGAATGCTGCAAAGAAAAAGAAATAATTTGTATCGCACTGCCTTGTATGGTTGCCACAATGAAGTATTAATTATAATGGTATGGAGAATTGACGAAGAAAGGAGGATATATGCCGTCTGAAGAGTTATTAGAAAAGGTTAGCCATTTACCGACCACACCAGGGGTCTACTTATGGCGTGATCAATATAACCGCATCATCTATGTAGGTAAAGCCATTAATTTGCGCAATCGTGTGCGTTCCTATGTGCGTAATGATGCGAACCGAGCGCCGAAGGTTGCGGCTATGATGAAGCGTGCCGTCGATGTGGAGATTATCCAAACAAAGACGGAGATGGAAGCTCTCATATTAGAGAACACGCTCATCAAGGAGCATGAACCTAAATACAATATTAGGCTTCGTGATGATAAAACGTATCCGTATGTAAAAATTTCAGTACAAGAGGACTACCCACGTGTATATATGACGCGCCGACTAGAACGGGATGGAGCCAAGTACTTTGGCCCTTTCACAGATGTAACATCTGTACATGTAGTATTGAAATTAATACGCCAGTACTATCCACTCAGGACATGTAAGTCTATGAAGGTGGAGCGACCATGTTTGCAATATCATATGCACTACTGTGAAGCGCCGTGCTTTAACAAGATTTCCGTATCGGATTATGGAAAGTATATCGATGAAATCATAGAACTCTTTGAAGGTAAGCCTATCCCTTTGCTGAAGGAAATTAAAGAGAAGATGGAGCTTGCTGCAGAAGACTTACGCTTTGAAGATGCAGCACGTTATCGAGATCAGCTAACTAGTATAGAAAAAATCCAAGAAAAACAGCGCATGGTTACACAGCGTGGCGACTTAGACGTGTTAGGTATTGCAGTGGATACCTCGATGGCTTGTGTACAGTTATTATTCATCCGTGGTGGCCGACTATTAGGCCGTGAGAACTACTTTGTACAACATGATGGAGATAGTCAAGAAACTATCATGACGGACTTTATCAAGCAATACTATGGAGATACAAACTTCATTCCAAAGGAATTATTATTACCTATGGATAGCACCGATAGAGACTTGTTAAAGGAATGGTTTACACAGCTTAAAGGTCAGAATGTAGACGTATCTGTGCCACAGCGTGGTTATAAGATGGACATGATTAAGATGGCTCATGAGAATGCAGAAACCTTCCTAGAAGAGCGTCGTCGTCAGTGGCAACACCAAATTGATAAGACCGGTGGGGCTGTTAAAAAACTAGCTGAAGTCCTAGACTTGCCACGATTACCAGAGCGTATGGAATGTTTCGATATTTCCCATACACAAGGGGCCGAAACGGTGGCGTCTATGGTTGTCTTTGAAGGCGGTAAGCCTGCGAAGAAGGAGTATCGTCGTTTTAAATTGAAAACTACGCAAGGTAAACCTGATGACTTTAAGTCTATGGCTGAAATTATGGAACGACGCTATGGTAATGAAACAGATTGGCCTATGCCAGACCTCATTATTATCGATGGTGGTAAAGGTCAGCTTAATGCAGCATTGCCGTTGATTCGCAGTGTAGGTGTTACAGATGTGCCTGTTATCTCTTTAGCTAAGCGTATTGAAGAGGTTTTTGTAGAAGGACAATCTGAAAGTATCATCTTAAGCCATCACACACCAGAGCTTCAATTGCTTCAACAAATACGGGACGAAGCCCATCGTTTTGCTATTACGTACCATCGTAAGCTTCGTGGAAAACGTAATTTAGAATCTATTCTAGATCATATTGAAGGTATTGGTCCTAAGCGCCGAAAGGCATTATGGGCTCATTTCAATAGTTTAGAGGCTATGAAAGAGGCATCTATTGATGAACTTTCAAAGGTGGACTCTATGAATTATAAAACGGCAGAAGCATTATATAATTTCTTCCGCATGTCTAAGGTGGAAAAACAAGATATGTTGAAATAAAAAAGAGCATCTTATTTTGATGCTCTTTTACTGTATAAGAATGTTATTTATTTTTATTGACGCTGAATGTACCAAGTACGCCAAGTGAACAATATACCTGCTACTAGTACGCTAGCGAGTAATCCAATCCATACGCCAAATGGTCCGTAATTAGGATTATTAGCGAGAATATAGGCGGTTGGGAAGCATACGCCCCAATAGGATATGAGGGAGATATAAAGAACTACTTTTACATCTTTATAGGCTCTCAATATACCTTGTAAAGGGGTTCCAATGGCATCGATAGCAGAGAAGAATACACCGTATCCAAGGAAGCTGTAGATAAGCTTGTATACTTCATCATCATTTGTAAAGAGATCTGCAATAGCGTCCATATTAGTAAACGTAAATGTACAAATCATGATAGCCAATACAATGGCTAAGATGCGAGAAATATAAGAGTACTGGATAGCCTCTTGTTTACGACCTGCCCCAAGTTCATAAGCAACTGCAATGGTAGAGGCCATAGCGATACTAAGAGGTAAACAGTAGAATACATTTGTAAAGGAAATAACAGATTGATGAGCAGCTACGACGGCGGATCCAAAGTGAACCATCAAGAGTCCGGCTATACTAAAAATACTAGCTTCTAAGAAGATGGAAAAGCCAATAGGAATACCTATATGTAGCTGTTCGCGAATGTAGTGAAAACTTGGTTTACTGAAGTCTTTAAAGATACGATATCCCTTTAGCTTTGGATGTAATAGTAATACTAAGCTAAAGAGAATAAAGTTAGTCCAACAAGCACCAGCTATACCATAGCCAGCACCGACACCACCGATCTCTGGAAATCCGAAATGTCCAAAGATGAGTGAGTAGTTCAAAAATACGTTCACAATAAAGCTAGTAAATACGATGGCCATAGAATAATGTGTTAATCCATGACTGTCGACTGTATTACGCAATGTATTAACCCAAAGTAGTGGGAATAGACCTATAGCAAATGCTTTCAGGTAACTAATACATACCTCAGCTGCAGCAGGTTCCAGATTTAATGCTGTCAGAAGAGGACGTAGGCCTAAGAGACCAGTTATTAAAATGATACATGCTAGGCCTGTACCGATATAAAGACCTTGATAAAAGATTGTTGAAATATTATCAGTTTTCTTAGCTCCCAATAGCTGAGAAATAATTGGTGTGATACCTAACAATGTTCCTTGTGCAAAGATATAGAAGAGGAGCCATAAATTATACCCCGTAGCAACCCCAGCTAAATCTATTGTACTATATTGTCCCGTTAAAAAGATGGCTATAAATGTACCACCTATAAGGGAAAATTGCGTTATGCACATAGGAGTAAATAGCTTAATGAACAACCATAACTTTTGTAATATAGAATATGTTTGATACATACTTACCTCCCTTATTAATGATATATTATACGATACCATAAAGTAGTCTAATATGAACAGAGTATGCTAAAAATGAATATATATTTTACAAATTGAATTTTACACTACTGAACTATATCGATTATAATATATATACTACAGTTATATTCTAAGGAGGATACATTGGACATCTTATCTGTACAAGGTTTATTAGCGATGCTTCAGATCATCGTTATCGATATCTTACTTGCTGGCGACAATGCCATTGTAATTGGTATGGCAGCTCGTAACTTGCCAGCACATTTACAGAAGAAAGCCATCTTCTGGGGCACAGCCGGTGCTATTATTTTACGCCTTGTTATGGCATTCCTATTTGTAGAGGCATTGAACAATATTCCTGCACTTCGTTTAGTAGGTGGTATCCTCCTATTATGGATTGGATATAAGCTCGTTGCTGATGATGAAAGCGAGCATAATATCGAAGCTAAGGATAATTTACGCGCAGCCATTACAACTATTGTTATTGCTGACGGTATCATGGGTATCGATAATGTTATCGGTGTAGTTGGTGCTGCAGGTGGTCATATGACAATGGTAGCCATTGGTATGCTCATAACTGTACCAATCATCATTTATGGCAGTACTTTATTTGTGAAAGTCATCGAACGCTTCCCAATTATCCTATATGTTGGCGGCGGTATCCTTGGCTGGGTAGGTGCTGGTATGGCAGTAGAGGATACATTGATTGCTCATAGTGTTGAACCATATGCACTATTCATCAAAATTGCTGCAGTAATACTCGTAGTAGGGGCATCTTTGGTAGCTAAAAAGCTCAAGAAATAATAGAATATATCTCTTCTCCTAATCATAGGAGGAGAGATTTTTTTATGTAAACTCATACCTCTTTTTTTAGGTGAGAAAATAGAAAAATTATGGTATAGTTAAGGGATAGTTATTGAATTAGTAGACTGAATTGAGGTACTTACAGAATGGAATTTTTAGAAGTTGCCACGTGGGTAACCATTGGTAAAATAATTTTGATTGATATTTTATTAGCTGGTGATAATGCCGTAGTAATTGGTATGGCAGCAGGTAAGCTAGCTCCAGAACTACAAAAGAAAGCTGTTATCTGGGGTACAGTAGGTGCCATTGTAATGCGTCTCCTATTTGCTACTCTTTTAGTAGAGGCGCTTACTTTAGTTCCTCTTATTCACTTAGGTGGTGGCCTTGTACTTGTATGGATTGCCATTCAATTATTAAAAGGTGGCGATGAAGATGCACATATCGAAGCTAAGAATTCATTAATGGGTGCCATTTGGACGATTATTGTAGCTGACGCTATGATGAGTATTGATAATGTCATCGGTGTAGTAGGGGCCGCTAGAGGTCATTTAGAGCTTGTTATTGCAGGTATGTTAATTACTGTTCCAATTATCGTATTTTGCTCTACATTATTTGCTCGAATTATTAATAAATTCCCTGCTATTCTTTGGGCTGGTGGTGCACTCCTTGGCTGGGTTGCAGGCGAAATGATTGTGGAAGATCCACTTCTTATGCCATATATTCAAGGTGAAGAATTACTCGTTAAATTCGGCACTGTATTCTTCGTTCTTATTGTGACAGGTATGATTAAAATTTGGAAGAAAAGAGACGCGTAATGAACGGTACTAATCGTACATCTCGTAAAAAACAATCTAAACAACATAGAAGAAGTAATCGCTCTAATTCACAGCAAGTTATAAACGGCCAATTATCTAAAAAACAACAGGCTATTTTAAATGCGCCTGTTAAGTTTGGTGATGAAGTAATGGTAACTATTCATGGCATCGGTAGCAGCGGTGAAGGGGTAGGTCGTGTAGATGACTTTACTGTCTTTGTGCCTTTTGTCTTACCTGGAGAAACTGTGAAAGTAGCTATTGATATGGTTAAAAAAACCTATGCTACAGGGCGCCTCTTAGAAATTGTTACGATGGCTCCCAATCGTATCGATGCAAGTTGTGATCTTTATGGATTCTGTGGAGGCTGCCAACTACAGCACATTACCTATGAAGGACAGCTTTCACTAAAAACACAAAAGGTGAAGGACGTTATCGAACGCATTGGTCATCAAAATCCAGATCTTGTTAAACCTACTCTAGGACCTAAAAATCCCTGGGCATATCGCAATAAGATGCAAATGCCTGTAGGCGGCACTAAAGGCGATATTCAAATGGGATTCTATGCGATGGGATCTCATGATATCGTGCAAGGCACAAACTGTCCTATTCAAGATGAAGGGAATAATATCATCGCTCAAGCGTGCTACCAAATCGCTAAAGAGTTTGATATTGAACCGTATGATGAACATACAGGCAAAGGTATACTACGCCATGTAATCGGTCGTATTGGACAATCTGGATGGATGATTATCCTTGTAACTGCTACAGATTACTTACCACACCAAGAAAAGTGGGTAGATAAATTAACAGAACGAATTCCTCAAGTAGAAACTATTGTTCATAACGTAAATGGTAAGCGTACTAATGTTATCTTAGGCCCTAAAAATAATATTCTCTATGGGGATGGGACGATTACAGACCATATTAAGGACTTACAGTTTACATTGTCCCCACATTCATTCTTCCAAGTTAATCCAGAACAAACTACAGTACTTTATGACCAAGCTCTTGAGTATGCGGACCTTAAAGGTGATGAAACCGTTATTGATGCGTACTGTGGTACGGGGACCATTTCATTGTTTTTAGCACATAAGGCAAAACATGTTATCGGTATTGAAATCGTAGAACCAGCCATTATCAATGCTCGTGAAAATGCCCAACGCAATGGCTATGATAATACAGAATTCATCGTCGCTGATGCAGCCGTAGAAATGCCAAAACTTTACAAAGCTGGCGTACGTCCAGACGTAATCGTATTCGATCCAATTCGAGCAGGCTGTAAAGAAGAAGTACTAACCTCTGCAGCGGGCATGGAACCAAAACGTATTGTTTACGTATCCTGTAACCCAGCCACAATGGCAAGAGACATTGAAATCCTTACACACTACGGCTATGAACTACAAGAAGTACAACCTGTAGACATGTTCCCAATGACAGCTCACGTTGAGACGGTATGTTTGATGTCAAAAGTGAACTCTAAGAAGTAAAAATAATGTAGTAAATAAAAGGCTTTTCAGAGAGCTATCGTTATTGAGTACGATTGGCTGCTGGAAAGCCTTTCTTTTTATGCTTGAAAATGGCTTTATGGGAATTGGTCCGTAATGCAGGGTTGACACTAGGAGATAGATAACAATGAAAAATGAACACTCTGGGTTCACTCTATAACGATTGTATATAAGGCGATAAATGTAAAAATTAATAATTTTTAAATTTTGGTATGAAAATACCAAAAAACATTGACAACAAACTTATACGGTAATATAGTATAGTTAGAAGGTTTAGAATATCTAACAGTAGGAGGAGCTGCTCATGAAAAAGAATGATAAAAGAATCGATAGAGTGTATTCCTTCTTTAATGCTATAAGAGGGAATAATACGCCAAATGAATATCAAAGTGTTTTAGCTGTATTGAAAAAAGTAATGGTCCTTCAGGACTGTGCTCAAAACGAAATGGATTATGACGAACTGTATCAATTAATGGAAAGTGTTGCTACTGATTTTGAAATTCCTAATCCATTTCCAGAGAAAGAAAGATTTGTTGATATCTATAGAACTTTGCAAGGATTCGATGAGCTTAGTTGGACAGACATTTTAGAATATGGGGATGATAGATCAAAGTTTAGGGTTCCTGAGTCAGTTATTGATGAAATGGAAAAGAATTTCATTGATGGTTTTCAAGAAGTTCTCATTGCAGAAGCGGAGAAGTTTTCACCATTCTTAGAAAGACTTGTTGAAGCACACTTTGATTCTCATTTTACTTTGACAACAATGGATGCGTTTTATTACAAAGTCTTAAATGAGATGTTTGATGACAATGACATGGTTGATATCAAGCAGACAAATATATATCAGTATGAATTTACATCTGAAAAATTTGATTTGATTTTATCTGTTCCAGTGTTCGGTGTCAGAGATAAAGCTGATGAAAGTTCGGAGTTTATTTGCAGAGAGTATGACATGATTGCTGTCGAGAACTTAGCTCTTCATTTAAGAAGTGAAGGTATCTTGTCAATTGTGTTACCGGCTAAAATTACATTTGCTGGTGGAACAGTAAAAGAGTTAAGAGAGTTCTTGCAATCAATGTATTGTCTAAAAGAGATATCTGATTTGCCATCAGGGATTTTTGATAATACAGGAGTAAAGACATTCCTTCTTACTATTACAACTGGAAGAACGGATGAAGTTACCATCAAGAGATTTGTTTTTGAAGATGAAAATGCACGTAAAACAGGAAATAAAAAGATTGTAGTTCAAGATGACACATTTGTACTCGAAGATGAGCTGACAGATATGGGAGATTGGAATGTTGATAGAATATTTGAGGCTCAAGATGAAGATTGGATAAAATTCCAGGAGTCAAATGTGAAAAAGCAGGAGCTAGGAACGGTTGCTTCTATTTTTAGAGGAAAAGCAATCAATCGAAAAGATCCTAACGGAAGTATTGGTGTTGTTAATATTTCTAATATTGGTGAGTATGAAATTGATTATTCTTCTTTGGATCATTTAGATGAAGAGGATCGTAAGATTACAAACTATATTCTTAAGACAGGTGACCTTTTAATACCTGCAAGAGGAACAGCTATAAGAATAGCAATATTTGAGGAGCAGACATATCCATGTATTGCTTCATCGAATGTAATAGTTATTAGAGCTACAGACGAAAGCTTATCCACAACTTACTTAAAGCTTTTCTTTGACAGTCCACTTGGACGAAAGATACTAGTTACTAGACAGCAGGGTACAGCTGTGATGAATATAAGTTATAAGGAATTGAATAATATAGAAATTCCACTTCCCTCTATAGAAGAACAAAGATCAATAGCCGAGGAATATACAAGAGAACTTGAAGTTTATAAGAAAGCCATCCAAGAAGCAGAAAATAGATGGACTTCAACATTATCAAGACTTCAAGCAAGAATTTAAGGAGGTCGTTAGATGTTAGGAGCGATTATCGGAGATATTGTCGGGTCTCGTTTTGAATGGAATAATCACAGAAGTAAAGATTTTGAGTTTTTAACTTATAAGTGTTTTCCTACCGATGACAGTATCATGAGTCTAGCAATTGCTCAGGCGATATTAGTAAGTAAAAAAGACCATAGTGATTTATCGAAAAATGCGATTGAATGCATGCAGAACGTTGGTAGAAATTATCCCAACTGTGGATACGGTGGAAGCTTTTATAGATGGATTTTTTCTGACGATCCTAAGCCGTATAACAGTTATGGAACCGGAGCTGCAATGCGAGTAAGTGCAGCTGGTTTTGCTGCTAATAGTATTGAGGAAGCTAAGAAACTGTCAAGATTAGTGACAGAAGTTAGTCATAATCATCCAGAAGGAATTAAAGGTGCTGAAGCGACAGCTGTTGCGATTTTTATGGCCAAGACGGGAAGCAATATCTTTGCAATAAGAGATTACATTGATAAGAATTATTATCCAATGAACTTCACTTTGGATAAAATTCGCGATACATATCATTTCAATAAAACTTGCCAGAAAACAGTACCACAAGCTTTACAGGCCTTCTTCGAGTCTACTGGATTTGAAGATGCAATTAGAAATGCAATATCTATTGGTGGAGACAGTGATACGGTTGCAGCTATCTGTGGTGGAGTTGCAGAAGCATATTATGGTATTCCGACAGATATAAGAAAGCATGCATTAACATTTTTAGATCAGAAGCTTATGCAGCTATTGATACTATTTGAAAACAAATATCCTCCGGTAATGGAGAAAATGCACGATGATATGAGCGTTAGAATAAAACGTTCAGAAGATAAAAAAGTTAAGACAGGAGGTCGAGAATCTATGATTCAATCAGCGACAGAGACAGCGGATCGAGAATTGAAAGATTCTATCCCTGAAAACGAAGAGACAACAAGCCAGAAGCTATTTGCTCACTTGTATGAAGCTTGTAATATTTTGAGAGGTCCAATTAACCAAGATGAGTTTAAGGACTATGTAACACCGATCTTGTTCTTTAAAAGAATAAGCGATGTTTATGATGAAGAAACTCAGGAAGCATTAGAATTTTCAGGTGGTGATGAGGAATTTGCTGCATTTGATGAAAATCACAGCTTTGTAATTCCAGAGGGTTGTCATTGGAAGGATTTGAGAAACGCAAGTCAGGATGTGGGTAAGATTATCGTCAAAGCTATGAATGGTATTGAACGAGCTAATCCAGGAACTCTTAGCGGAGTGTTCTCAAGTTTTGATGATGTTACTTGGACCGACAAAACAAAGCTTACAGATGAAAGATTAAAAGACTTGATCGAACACATGTCTAGTCTGAAGGTCGGTAATAAAAACTATAGTGCAGATGTAATGGGTGATGCGTATGAATACCTCATCAAGAAGTTTGCTGACCTATCTAAGAAAAATGCTGGTGAATATTACACACCAAGAACGATTGTAAAATTGATGGTTATGCTGATGGATCCTAAGCCAGGAGACATTGTATACGATCCAGCTTGTGGTACTGGCGGTATGCTGATTGAGGCAATTCGTCATATTGGCGATAAGCAAATGACTTACGGAAGAATCTATGGACAGGAGAATAATTTATCGACATCAGCAATTGCAAGAATGAACTTGTTCTTACATGGTGCTAGCGACTTTAAGGTTGCACAGGGTGATACTTTGAGAACACCAAAGTTTATTGAACATGGACAGCTTCAGAAATTTAATTGTGTTCTTGCAAATCCGCCATTTGGTCAGGAGAAGTGGGGCGCTGATAGCTTTGAATCAGATAAGTATGGCCGTAATATGTGGGGTTGTCCTTCAGATTCTAATGCAGATTTTGCATGGCTTCAGCACATGATTAAATCCATGAAACCGATGGACGGTAAAGTTGCAGTTGTTCTTCCACAGGGAGTTTTATTCCATAGCGGTAAAGAAGGAGATATTCGTGAACAGCTTATCAAGAGTGATTTGATTGAAGCGGTAGTAGCTCTTGCAGGTGGTGTGTTCTACGGAACTGGCGTATCTGCTTGTATTTTGTTCTTGAATAATCATAAGAGACCAGAACATAAAGGTAAGGTTTGCTTGATTGATGCGACAAACATCTATACTCCAAAACGTGCTCAAAACGTAATGGAAGAGAAAGATATCAATGAAGTGTTAAAGCTTTATCAGGAGTATAAAGATGTCATTGAAAAATGTAAGATTGTATCTATTGCGGATTTAGATGCAGCAGGAAATACGCTTGCAGTAAATACCTACATTGAAAAGAAAAAACAAGAGGTTGTTGCTCCAGAAATCGTAAGAGCACAATATTTTGAAGCATTGGAAAATGTTAAGAAAGCAGAAGCAAAGATGAAATCATTGTTGATTGAAGGAGGTTATGTCGATGAGCAGTAAGATTACGATTGATGAATTAGAAAAATACCTCTGGGGATCAGCGGTACTTCTTCGTACACATGTTGATGCTGGAGCTTACAAACAATATATTTTTCCTCTTCTATTTTTCAAACGTCTTAGTGATGTTTATGACGAGGAAAGTGAGAAGGTAAGAGCTGTGTATGGAGAAGAGGCACTTGATTGGGAAGAAAACCATCAGTTCCAGATTCCGGATGGAGCACATTGGAATGATGTAAGAAACGTATCGCAGGATGTTGGTAAAGCTATTATTGAAGCTTTCCATAAGATTGAAACTGCAAATCCTGAGAAGCTTCATGGTATCTTTGGTGACGCATCTTGGACTAATAAGAATCGTTTACCGGACAGACTTTTGAAAGACATTCTGGAGCATTTCAGCACTAAAACATTATCTATAGCAAATTGTCCTGCAGACGAATTAGGACAGGGATATGAATATCTTATCAAGCAGTTTGCAGATGATAGCGGTCATACAGCACAGGAATTTTATACAAACAGAACTGTAGTTAATTTAATGACAGAAATGCTTAAACCACAGCCGGGTGAGTCAATTTATGATCCTACATGTGGAAGCGCAGGTATGTTAATTTCTGCGGTTGCATATTTGAAACAACAAGGACTTGAATGGAGAAATCTTTCTATCTACGGACAAGAGATTGTAACTCTTACATCAGCGATTGCAAAAATGAATCTTCTTCTTCATGGTGTACAGGACTTCAATATTATAAATGCGGATACATTAAAAATACCTGCGTTTACGAATCACGCGAAATTACAGCAATTTGATTTGATTTTAGCGAATCCTCCGTACTCTATAAGCCAGTGGGATAGAACAGCTTTTGAGTCAGATAAGTACGGACGCAACTTTTTAGGAACACCACCGCAGGGGCGTGCAGACTATGCATTTTTTCAGCACATATTAAAGAGCCTTGATGAAAAGACAGGACGATGCGCGATACTGTTTCCTCACGGTGTTTTATTCAGAAATGAAGAAAAAGACATGAGAGAGAAGCTGGTTAAGTCTGATCTTGTAGAATGTGTAATTGGTTTAGGGCCTAATCTTTTCTACAACTCTCCAATGGAGGCATGTATTATCATTTGCAGGACTAGAAAAGCTGTAAATCGTGAAGGACAAGTATTATTTATTAATGCACTAAATGAAGTTACACGAAAGAATGCTCAGAGTTACCTTGAAGATAAGCATATTGAAAAGATTGCTAAAGCATACGATAAATATGAGTCAGATGGTGACATCGCTAAAGTGGTTACTATAAAGGATATAGCAAAGAATGATTACTCTCTTAGTATTCCTTTGTATATTCAGATAAGTAGCGAGGAAAAAGAAGATGATAGAACTGTCCAAGAATGTTATTCAGACTGGAAAGAAGCTGCTGAAATGGCATCAAGACATTTTGAATCGATAAATGAAATGATTGGAGGTGATGGTAATGGCAACAGTTAAGCTCGGAGATATTGCAATTGAGGCTAAATCATCAAATAAAGGTGATAAAACCGGAATAAGAATCGTTGGACTAGAGCATCTTACTCCATCAAATGTTACGTTATCATCCTGGAGTGACGATACAGAGAATTCGTTTACGAAGGAGTTTTCAAAGGGCGATGTTTTATTTGGTAGAAGACGTGCTTATTTGAAGAAGGCAGCAGTAGCACCATTTGATGGAATTTGCTCAGGAGATATTACTGTTATAAGAGCAATAGAGGACAAGGTTGATCCTGATCTTTTGCCATTTATCATTCATAATGATTTCCTTTTTGATTTTGCTGTAGGAAAATCAGCCGGATCATTATCACCTCGTGTAAAGTGGACACATTTAAAAGAGTTCACTATTGACATTCCATCAATGCCTGAACAAAGTAAATTGGCTGAAACTTTATGGTCAATCAATGAAACTAAGAATGCATATGAGAAGTTAATAAACAAGACTGATGAATTGGTGAAATCGCAATTTATCGGGCATAAAAGCACTGAAAATATGCGCATTTTTGATATGAGGAGGTGTGCATAATGGGAACTTTTAAGTTCGATGAAATCGCATTTAATAGTACTGAAAAGAAGAAGCCTGTTGATGAGGATAAGTACACATATCTAGGTTTAGAACATTTAGATTCAGACAGTATTTACGTCACAAGGTATGGGGCTGATGTTGCACCTAAGGGTGACAAGCTAATCATGAAAAAGGGAGATGTGCTTTTTGGAAAAAGAAGAGCATATCAGAAGAAAGTTGCAATAGCTCCGTTTGATGGAATATTCTCTGCACATGGTATGGTGCTAAGACCAAAGGGAGATGTAATCGACAAAGATTTCTTCCCAATGTTTATAAAATCAGATTATTTCTTAGATGCAGCGATTAAGATTTCTGTTGGATCTTTATCTCCAACCATAAATTGGAGAGATCTAAAAGAACTGAAATTTGAGTTACCATCTTTGGAAGAACAGCGTAAATTGGCGGAGGTCTTATGGGCTATTTACGACATGAAGGATAAGTATAAAAAGCTTATTTTAGCCACTGATGAGCTCGTTAAGTCGCAATTTATCGAGATGTTTGGTGATCCGCAAACAAACGATAAAGATCTACCTGTAATGCATATAAATGAAGTTGTATCATTGCTTCGAAATGGAGCAACAATTAAACAAAATAAAGATAGGGAAGGTTATCCAATAACAAGAATAGAGACGATAGCCAATCGCACAGTGGACAGAAGTCGAATGGGATATGCTGGGATTACAGACCTTTCAAAGTATGAAGATTATATTTTACAAGATGGGGATATCCTTATGTCACACATAAACAGCGTTACGCATATGGGGAAATCGGCAATTTATGAAAGAAGTGCAGATGAAAATATTATACATGGAATGAATCTATTATGCTTACGTCCGAAAGTGAATATTGTTATGCCTTATTTCTTATACAGATATTTTCAAATGGATTACTTTTACGATCTGGTATTATCTATTACGAAAAAAGCTGTAAATCAAGCAAGTATGACAATAAAGGATTTAGGGAATTTGACGCTCATTGTCCCTGATATGGAATCACAAATGTTATATGTAGACTTTGTTAGACAGAGCGATAAATCAAAATTTTACGGGTAGAAACGAATGAAATTATACCCAGCTATACTATATTCTATGAGGACACA
>ERZ827496.3201-NODE-3201-length-14634-cov-3.489128_pt1 | contig 14634 bp, 10 predicted proteins | sample MGYA00519769_ERZ827496 | MGnify/ENA primary metagenome ERZ827496 (study PRJEB31778, sample SAMEA3449327) | human gut metagenome | biome: human gut; feature: human-associated habitat; material: faeces | place: United Kingdom | collected 2010/2012 ...
AACTGGATTATTTATAAAAATGCATAGATAAAAAAGTTAAAAGCGAAATCCCTGTAATAAAAGTAAAATAATTGAGGAAATTTGTATAATATGGTACAATAACAACAAGGAGTTTACAAACATGATATATAGAAAAATCTATATATCATGTTTGTAAACTCCGGAATGAAAGTATGGAAGCGGGAGGAACAATTTATGAACAATGTGAAAGTACAGACGAAGCTGATTATCGTAATGCTGACGACGATAGTGGCACTGGTGTTGTGTGCCATTATTTCATCGGAAAGCATGAAACAGCTGCAGAGTAAAGCACTGGAAACGCTGGAAACAGATGAGCGCGCATCTTACGACGAACAGATCAAACAGCAGGTGGACAATGTGATTTCGCTCTGCCAGACAATTTACGATCAGTATCAGGCTGGTGTGTATACGGAAGAGGAAGCAAAGAAATTGGCAGCAGATGAGATCAGACAGCTTCGTTATGGAGATGCCGGATATTTCTGGGTGGATCAGTATGACGGAACCAATGTGGTGCTTTTAGGAAATGACACGGAAGGCACCAATCGTATGGAGACGAAAGATGCCAATGGATACCAGATGGTAAAAGAGATCATCCGTGTCGGTCAGGAGGCAGACGGAGGATACACGGATTATGTATTCCCGAAAGAAGGAGAGACAGAACCTTCTCCGAAGCGTTCCTACAGTAAGGCATTTGAACCGTTTGGATGGGTGATCGGAACCGGAAATTATACGGATTATATTGATGATCAGGTAGCATCAATTGAAAAAGATTTTTCTTCTTATGTTACAGGCAGGATGACACTGTTTATTATCTCAACGTTGATTGAGGGAATAATAGTAGTTTTATTGCTGATTATGATCATTATCAGCATCATCAGACCACTGAAAAAATGTATCAGTTCCATCGGTGTCATGGAACAGGGCGATTTTTCACAGGCAATGGGAACGGCACTGTTAAAGCGCCGCGATGATTTTGGAAAACTCGCAGCATCTTTAGAGTCCATGAGAAATGAGATGAGCGGACTGATCGGTGAGGTCAAGAGTCAGGCAACTGAGATCACCAGAATGGTACAGGAGATCGATGATAATATTCAGGCATTAGACGAAGAAATCGAGAATGTTTCCGCAACGACGGAAGAGCTTGCAGCGGGTATGGAAGAGACAGCGGCTTCCTCCGAAGAGATCAATGCAATGTCCCATGAGATCGAAAGTGCAGCAAAGAGTATTGCAACACGTTCACAGGACGGTGCAACGGAAGCAGATGATATCCGTGACCGTGCCGTAGGTATTAAAAAGACAACAACAGAAAATGATGAGCGTACCAAGGCAATCCATGCCGAGATCAATGAGGGACTGACAAAAGCACTTGAAGATATCAAGGTAGTCGATCAGATCGGTGTTCTTGCAGAGTCCATTATGGAGATTACAGGACAGACCAACCTGTTAGCACTCAATGCTTCAATTGAGGCAGCGCGTGCAGGAGAGGCAGGAAAGGGATTTGCAGTTGTTGCGGATGAGATCAGGGTACTTGCCGAGCAGTCAAAGGCAGCAGTGGTACATATCCAGGATGTGACAAAGAATGTTGTGGAATCGGTAACAAATCTTGCAGACGGAGCAAAGAAGTTGTTAGAGTTTGTTGGAACCGACGTGGTAGACAGCTTTGCGGGATTCTCCGATATGGCGGATTCCTACAGCAATGATGCAGGAAGTATTGATGCACTGGTAACAGACTTCTCAGCATCCTCAGAGCAGCTGTTAGCATCAATCAACGGTGTTATGGATGCCATCGGCGAAGTAAGCAAGGCAGCTACGGAGGGAGCAACCGGTACGAACGATATCGCAGAGAAGACAGGTGTTGTGGTAGAGAAGGCAGCCGAGATTAAAGAGAAAGCGGAAGCAGCTCATCATGCAGCAGATAAGTTACAGCAGAACGTAGAGCATTTTATTGTATAAGGAATAAAAGTAAATAAGAAGAAATTAACAGGCACAAATAATAAAACAGCGGGTAACAACAAGAAAAGAAGTTGTTATCCGCTGTTTTATTTATGACATATGAGATTTACTCACCCTGGTAATTGTTTTGTACATACTGTTCGACCGCTGTATTATCCTCTGGCATACGGCAGCCGACGATAAAGACGTTCTCATTGTCTGTGCTTCGGATGATATGACCTTCTAACTGGCGGGCATTTTCCACCGGAAGATCAGGAATCGATAAGGTGATATCAGAACCGATCGCACTGGAAAAGAAATTATCACGGACACTGAATGCAAAGCCGCCGGCACTGATGTTGATCATCTGACCGTTATATTGTTTACCGTTCTGTTTTACCGTGATCGTACATTTGTTAGAGATCGGCATACGAGGATATTTACGCCGGTTAACAACCTTCGGGTTGGTTGTAACTGTAATCTTATACATATCGGACGACTGACCACGCATCGTGGTGATCTCAGCATTTTCCCAGATATACAATGCGTTTGTCACGGAGATCTGCAGTTCGTAGGTAAAATTCCTGTTTCTGGTATCGATTGAACTTCCGGAAGGAACATGCAGACGTGCCGTGATTCCACCATCTAAGGATTCTGTCACTTCGCCGTGAGCGGTGAAAGAAGAGCTTCCGTTCTTTGCAATCAGGATGACTTTCATGCCGGGTCTGGCATCGCCAATTCCCATGAAACCACCGGTACCAAGCTCACCCATCAGTTTTCCGACAATGGTTTCGATCTTGTTTACGTTGATGGCAGATTCTTCATATTTGCTCAACATTGTGCGGGAAACATCGTCTGACTGGTTGATACATTTTGTCATGACATCCATGGTATCGCAGACCTGTTTCATGTTGTCGACCATGTCCTGATTGGAGGATTCCACATCTTTCATGGCGCCATCGATTACTTTAATGTTTTCACCGAGTGTTGTTGAGTCCTGCGTAATACTGGAAACACTTTCTTTTACGAGTGTTAGTTTTTCACGTGTTGTCTGGATAAGTTCAAGTGTCTGCGTGATGGACTGTGTCATTTTTCCGGAAGTCTCATCTAAATGGGTCAACGCATCACGAATGCGGCCGGATGAATTTTTGGTCTCCACGCTGAGCCCCTGGATCTGGTCAGCTACAACGGCAAAGCCTTTTCCGGCAGCACCGGCTCTGGCAGCTTCGATGGAGGCGTTTAAGGCGAGGAGGTTTGTCTGGAAAGTAATTCCTTCGATCGTTCCGGTCTCTTCCTTTACCATATCAAAATCCTGTTTGAAGTTCTCTAAAACCTGTTCGACATGCGCGGACAGATCAGCCATTGTGTTGGTGGTTGTCACAACATCGGCAAGCTCTTCGGCACTTAAGTTTGCATGCTCGATGGATTCCTGAATCAGATTTACCATTTCTTCGATCAGAGCTGCCACATTTTGCACCTGCATGTTGATATCGGAGGTTTTATCCATGGAGGACATCGTTTTTGTATAAAGAATATCGTTATTCTGGGTAAGCTCTTCCATACTTTTTACAACGGAATCAGCTCCTTGCCTGTTTTCATCAGCAAGTTCGCGGACAACAGTGACACCATCAACAATGGAACTGCTGGCGCCTTTTACCTGTCCGACTGTTGTTACCACGCGGTCTAAATTGTCTCGGATGGAGTTGACGAGTGCACCGTCAGATTCGTTTAAATGGTCAATGGAAACAACGTAGCAGATATAGCAGAGCAATATCGTGGAAATCTGAAGATAGTAATCGTTCAGTACGATACTCGGGTTGATTCCATACATATTATGTAAAACAAGATGGACAATTACGATGATCTCATTGGCAATACCACACCGGATCATGTACTTGCGATCCTTAAAAAGAATCAGCATACTTGTCAGAGGCAGGATATAGCCGAAAGCGATCGCGGAATCCGTGGTAAGGATGACGTAAGTATAAAACGAACCGTAACCGACGGCAACGATTTCCTTGTATACAGAAGAAGCTTTTCCATTGATCTTTAGTACGAGAATACCAATGAAAAAGGGAACCCATGCCATGAGAAGAAAGGTTGTGTAATATTTTGCGGAGTGAAGCCCCTGGGATGTCTCAGAGCCATAGGACAAAGTCATGATGGCGATTAAGATCAGCCAGACCGTACGAGCTTTTGCATTTGACTTTGCTTTGAAATACAATTCGTTATACTCCATAAAATCTCTCCATTCCTGCCCGTTTTTCAGGGCATCATAAGTTTGTGCGTAAGCACAAATCTTGCGTGTGAAAAATCTTATTTTTCACACTATTTTCATTCTGTGTAAGTTAGGACTAAAGTAACACCTTTAATCAGATTTTAAGTTTATAGCGGGGTACTGTCAATCCTTTAAAGCAATAAAGACTGAAAATGATCTTTTTCCTTTTCCCAGTTCTCATTAAGCCAGTCCACGACCTGGAGCTTTCCGTCCTCTGTAAAAGGAAAGGTGGCAGAGCTTTTTAAGGAATCATCTGTGACTGCAAAGTTATAGGGACCCGGCCAGTAAGTGGCACGGAAAATGTCATGATCGGACTCTTCCTCATGGTCCTTCTGGATCAGGTAGCGCATGCCTTTGTAGCTGCCGGTAAATTTTTCTTTTTTATAGAAATTAAGGTTTAATATGTCCTCCGGTGTGATCATGGTGATGTCTCCTTTATAAATAAAAATGAATGGGATTACAAAGTATCTCTATTATAACAGCTGCAGACAGAGATGGAAAGCAGCATAACGGTGAAATGCATATAATATAGAAGAAACAGGAAAAGGTGAAATCTATAACGGAATATAAATATTCCCAATAATTAAAATAATGAAAAAAAATTCATACATTTAGGAAGGTTCTTGAATGATAATGCAAAAGAATGGAAATTAGTAGAAAAAGCGTTATATTTATACATGTCTGAAAATGAGAAAAAGTATTGACAAAAAACGGCTCGCATGTATAATAAAAAAGTGTTGTTCGTCGGGAACAAACAGTTGTATATTTTTAAAGTGCAACGGGCAAAGAGGTCTGTTGGCACTTTTTTTTGCTTATACAAAAATATTTTAGCGCGATAACGTGCTACAACGATAATGTTATAAAGACGCCGTGGCGTTTTTATATAGAACAATTTTCTATAAGGAGGAACTATTATGAAAAAGAAACTGATTTCTCTTTTTCTGATCGGTGCCATGACTACCGGAATGGTAGCAGGATGCGGTTCAGGAAACAGCAATGCTGATGCGGGAAACAACGCTTCTTCTGACAACGCTGCTGTAGAGGGAACAGAGGCAGCTGCAGACGGCACAGAGAGTACTTTTAACGGTACTTACAGCAACAAACAGGTAATCTTAGGCGAGAGTTCTGAGACAAGTGGAGATATTACTCCATTCTGGGCAAACGGTGCTTCTGATTACGATGCATTCAAATTAGTTACAGGTATGGCTCCGATCGACAAAGACCAGACAGGTAAATGGATCGAGAACCCGGCTGTTCTTGACAATCTGGAAGTAACAGATAACGAGGACGGAAGCAGAACTTACACTGTTAAGATCAAGGACGGCTTAAAGTTCAGTGATGGTTCTGATATCAATGCAGATGATTACTTATTAACATACATGTTAAGATGCAATGAGATGGTTACGGATCTCGAAGCAAGCAACTTAACAGACAGTACTGTTCAGTATGTAAAAGGATATGATGCATATTTAAATGGTGAGAGCGATACATTCGAAGGACTTCATCTGATCGATGACAAGACTTTTTCTGTAACGATCGATGCACAGTTTATGCCATATTACTATGGACAGGCTTTGATCTCTAACCAGCCGGAGTCTATGGACTTATGGCTGCCGGAAGATGTTACTTTAGAGGATACAGAGGATGGTGTGAAATTCTCTGATAACTTTACTTCTGAGTATATCGGTGACAAAGTACAGGCTGCAAGATATGACTACAATATCTGCTCCGGTCCTTACATGTTCACATCTTATGATGAGAACTCTTATGCATACACACTGACAAAGAACCCGAATTTCCCGGGTAACTTTGAGGGACAGACAGCAAATATCGAAACTGTTATCGTAAAATATACACCACAGGATACTATGATGGATCAGTTAAAGACCGGTGCTGTTGATATCTTATACCAGGTAGCAGACGGTGATCAGATCGAGCAGGGTCTTGACATGGTAGAAGAGGGTAACTTCAATTACTTAAGCTATGGCCGCGCAGGTTATGGAATGATTTCTCTCAAATGTAATCAGGGACCAACCCAGTTCAAAGAAGTACGTCATGCAATGGCTTACTTGCTTGACCGTGTAACATTTGCACAGACATTCACCGGTGGACATGGTACGGTTGTAAGCGGACCTTATGGTACACAGCAGTGGATGGCTGAGGAATACGCAGAAGAATTAGACGGATTAAACTCTTACACATACAGCCTTGACTCTGCAGTCAAAGAGTTAGAGGATGGCGGCTGGGTATACAACGAAGATGGTTCTGATTACTCAGGTTCCGGAATCCGTTATAAGAAATTAGACGATGGTACTTACATGCCGTTAGTCATCGAGTGGTTCTCTTCTGAGAATAACTCTGTATCTGACCTGCTTGTAACTTCCTTACAGCAGAACCCGGATGTAGAAGCAGCAGGTATGAAGATCAACCAGACTGTTGGTACTTTCACAGACTTACTGACCTATTACTATGATAACTCAACGGAGAACCCATATCAGATGTTCAACTTAGCAACTGGTTTCGGTAACCCTTATGATGTTGCATTCCAGTATGAGCCGGGCTCTTCTAACAACACCAACGCATTAGAGGGCGAAGAAGGACAGAAACTGTATGATCTTGCACTTGCCATGAATCATACAGAAGAAGGTGATGATGAGGCTTATGCAAAAGCATGGTTCGATTTCATCGCTGACTGGAATGATGAGCTTCCTGAGATTCCGCTGTACTCCAATGATTATCATGACTTCTTCACATCAAAATTACATGATTTTGAAGAAGATGGATACAACTGGGATGCAACAAACGCAATTCTGTATGCAAACATGGAGTAATTGATTCTGATTAGAATATTTCATTTCAATGTAATATTTTATTCCATGTGAAATTTTACCGGTATGTGGCGTGGGGCATTCGTCCCGCGCCCATGCGGTATATATTCCGGCAAATTCTTTGATCGTTTCTTTTGGAATGGGATCAAAGGGGCATGTCAGGATTTTGTTCCTAAGGAAACGAAGAAGAAAAATCAAATGAAGGTTGGTTAAATTATGTTAAAGTACGTTGGGAAAAGAATTTTATATATGATAGGGGTATTCTTTGTAGTATCCATTATCCTTTTTGTACTGTTTAATAACGTACCTGGTGACCGTGCTCTTAATCAGGTGCAGAACTTAAGAGGTAAAGTCTCTGATGAGACATTCCAGCTCCGCTATCAGGAAGCGAGAGAAAAATTAGGATTAGACGATCCGATTCCGGTCCGCTATGTAAAATGGATGGGAAACTTGTTAAAAGGTGATCTTGGATATTCTTCCTTCTACAAAAAAGATGTGAAAGACTGTCTCTCTACACCACTGTTAAACACGATACAGATCAATATCGTATCCACGATACTCGCATTGGCGATCACGATACCGCTCGGTATTCACTGTGCGGTCAGAAAATTTTCTAAATTTGACAATACGGTACAGGTACTGACGATTGTCGGCTACAGCATGCCTCAATATATAGTTGCACTGGTATTTATTTTTGTTTTTGCCGTAAAACTCGGCTGGTTCCCGATCAGTGGCATGAATACGCCGAACTTCCAGGGAACAGGAGTGGCATTCGTGCTTGACCGTCTCCACTATCTGGCACTTCCGGTCATCGTTATGACGGTTGCAGCGTTAGGAAGTATGACACGTTATGTCCGTGCGGCAATGATCGACGCACTTCGTATGGATTATATCCGTACTGCAAGAGCAAAAGGTTTGAAGGAAAAGGTTGTTATTTATTCCCACGCATGGAGAAATGCACTTCTTCCGGTCATCACATTGATCATCAGCTGGTTCATGAGTATTTTCATGGGTTCGATCGTTATCGAGCAGATTTTCCAGTTGAATGGTATCGGTAAAATGTATTATGTCGGACTGATGAATCAGGATTATGATATGGCATTGGCAGTCAACATGCTCTACTGTATCATCACACTGCTCAGCAACCTGATCACAGACTTAAGCTACGGTCTGGTAGATCCGCGTGTACGCATTGATAAGTAGGAGGAACGAAAAACATGAAGATGCTCAAACACCTTTTTGGAAAAAGGGATAAAGAACTCGATGTATTACAGGAAGAAGCGCTTCAGAGTCCGCTCCGTACGGTTGTGAGGAATTTTACCTCAAACAGACTTGCGTTTGGCGGCCTGATCGTATTTTTGGTTATTTTCCTGATCGTACTGATCGGACCGGTCTTTAACCCGATCGACTTAAGTGAAAAAGAAGAGACACAGATCAATGTCGCTCCGGGACTGAATATGATGAAAGTGCCGGATGGTTTAAAAGGAAATGTAAAAGAGATTTCCACGGGTGCAACATTCAGCGTGGGCGTTGACAATGACGGAAAAGTCTATGTCTGGGGTTACACCAAGATCAGTAACAAGATCGACATTGCAAAGAAGATGCCAAAGCAGAAAGAAATGGGAAAAGTGGTATCTGTATCTGCAGGATTTGACCATGTCATGGCACTCAATGAAGATGGAGAGCTTTTCATCTGGGGTAGTGACCGTATGGGACAGTGTCAGATTCCGATGGAAGTAAAACATGAAAAGATCAAACAGATCGCAGCCGGTTATCAGATTTCCTATGTGTTAACGGAAGGCGGCGAAGTAATCGCATGGGGAAATGAAAACTTAAATGATGTGCGCCTGACAAGAAGAAACGGTAACAGCCACATTGCAAAGATCTCTGTTGCCAATACAACTTTAATGGCACTCACAGATGATGGTGAGATCCGGCATTTAGGAAGTCAGAAATCCGATATTTCCAATATCCCGGAAGATCTTGGAAAAGCAAAAGATATTGTGACAACATCCGATGCCTGTGTTGCACTGATGGAGGATGGTTCTCTCCGTATTTGGGGAAAAGCTAACAAGAGTGAAAAAGAAATCCCGGAGATGGATGGAGAGATCGTTTCCATGTTTGCCGGAAGATACCATATCACAGCACTGACCGATAAAGGAACTGTTTACTCCTGGGGAAGCAATGCAAAACACCAGACAGACGTTCCAAAGAAAGCAAAAGATGTTACTGCCATCTACGGCGGTACTTATCAGAACTATGCAGTGACAAAATCCGGTGATATTGTGACCTGGGGATTAAAAGGTTATCTGTTCGGAAGCGATGAACTTGGACGTGACGTATTCACGCGTATCTTAAACGGTGGACGTATGACCATGACGATCGGTGCGATCTCTGTTATCATTTCCACGATCATCGGTATCATCGTCGGTGGTGTGTCCGGTTTCTTCGGAGGCTGGGTAGATATCGTGTTACAGCGTATCACAGAGATCGTTGCATGTCTTCCGTTCCTGCCGATGGCGATGATCTTAACATCTATTATCGGAAACAGTATGACAGAGAGCGCAAGGATTGCCCTGATCATGGTGATACTCGGTATATTAAGCTGGCCGAGCCTTGCAAGACTTGTCCGTGCACAGGTGCTTGCCGAGCGTGAGCAGGAGTTTGTAACCGCTGCAAATGCGATGGGTGTAAAACGTTCCGTGATCGTATTTAAGCATATTATCCCGAATGTTATTTCGGTTATCATTGTATCCGCAACGCTTGATTTTGCATATTGTATGCTGACAGAGTCTACGTTATCCTTCTTAGGATTCGGTGTAAAACTGCCGCGTCCTACCTGGGGAAATATGTTGAACGGCTGCGTAAGTTCCGTTGTTATCCAGAACTACTGGTGGAGATGGGTATTCCCGGCTATCATGTTAGGTATCTGTGTAATCTGTATCAATATGGTCGGCGACGGTCTGCGTGATGCCATCGACCCGAAATCAAATGAGCGTTAAAGGAGGAGACACAAAATGGCTTTATTAGAGATTCATGACCTGCATACCTTCTTTAAAACGAAAAAGGGTATTGTCAAGGCAGTAAACGGTGTTTCTTATTCGGTAGAACCGGGAAAGACACTTGGTGTTGTAGGCGAGAGCGGAAGTGGTAAGAGTGTTTCCGCCATGAGTATTTTAAAATTATTAGACGGCAACGGTTATATTGACAGCGGTGAGATTATTTTTGACGGAAAGAATCTTGCAGATGTATCGGTAAAAGATATGTGTAAGATCCGTGGAAATGAGATCTCTGTTATCTTCCAGGAGCCGATGACAAGCTTAAACCCGATTTTTACCGTGGAGCGTCAGCTCTCCGAGCCTTTTATCATTCATCAGGGAATGAATAAAAAAGAGGCAGCCGAGAAAGTGGTTGAGATGTTAAAGGATGTCCGTATCCCGAACCCGGAGGCAGTTGCAAAACAGTATCCGCATCAGCTTTCCGGTGGTATGCGCCAGCGTGTCATGATCGCCATGGCACTTGCCTGCCGACCGAAACTGTTGATCGCCGATGAGCCGACGACTGCACTTGATGTAACGATCCAGGCGCAGATCTTAAAATTAATGAATGATTTAAAGAAAGAGAAAGGAACCTCCATTCTCTTTATCACACATGATCTTGGCGTTATCAATGAGATGGCAGATGATGTCGCAGTTATGTACTGTGGTCAGGTTGTAGAAAAAGCTCCGGTGCGCAGCATTTTCGGGGATAACTCCTACCTGCAGGTGATTATGCTTCCAGGTTTACAGTTGAGAAACTTGTGGAACTGATTGGTAAATCGGGTGAAAAAGAACCGGTGGCGATTATGAAGAGTGCTGTTTCCATGACGAACAGTCTGCTTTTGACAGAGGCACAGGCAGATCCGGCCAAAAATGGAATGGGTACAACGATCGTTGCTGCAACGGTGATCGGGAATACACTCTATGCCGCAAATGTTGGAGACAGCAGGCTGTATGTGATCAATCAGGAAGATATTACACAGATTACAAGGGATCATTCTCTGGTTGAGGAAATGGTTCGTTTAGGTGAAGTGAGAAAAGAAGATGCGAAAGATCATCCGGATAAAAATATCATTACACGGGCAGTCGGTGTATTGCCGGAGGTGACAGCTGATTTCTTTGAGATCAGTTTAAAACCTGGGGATGAGATTTTGATGTGTTCCGACGGACTGACAAATATGATTGAAGATGATGAGATCCGGCATATTGTGTTGGGACAGAGGGACATTGTTGAGAAAGCAGAGAAGCTGATTGAGACTGCCAATCGAAATGGTGGTAAGGATAATATTACGGTTGTATTGATAGAACCATTTTCTGATGAGGTGAAAGAATGTTGACAGAAGGTATGTACATAGCAGACCGCTATGAAATTTTAGGTAAAGTTGGCGCTGGCGGAATGTCAGATGTATATAAAGCAAAAGATCTTACACTGGGAAGATTTGTAGCAATCAAGGTATTAAAGGCAGAATTTTCCGAGGATATTAATTTCGTAACGAAATTCCGTTCCGAGGCACAGGCAGCTGCAGGGTTAGAGCACCCGAATATTGTAAATATTTATGATGTCGGCAGTGAGAATGGCCTGCATTATATCGTGATGGAATATGTGGAAGGAATCACATTAAAGACCTACATTGAGAAAAAAGGACAGCTTTCTTTTAAGGAGGCAGTCAGCATCGCAATTCAGGTGGGCAGAGGTATTGAAGCCGCCCATAATAAAAATATCGTGCATCGTGATATCAAACCGCAGAATATCATGATCTCCACAGAGGGAAAAGTAAAAGTAACAGATTTTGGTATTGCGCGGGCAGCAACATCAAATACGATCAGTTCGGATGTGATGGGATCCGTACATTATTCTTCTCCGGAACAGGCGAGAAATGGATTTGTGGATGGCAAGAGTGATATCTATTCACTGGGTATCGTGATGTATGAGATGGTAACAGGCCGTGTTCCGTTTGACGGGGATACGACGGTCGCAGTTGCAATCCAGCATCTGCAGGAAGAAATAGTACCGCCAAGTGTTTATGCACCAAATCTTCCAATCAGTATGGAAAAGATCATCTTAAAATGTACACAGAAAAACCCTGACAGAAGATATGCTTCCATGACAGCGCTTCTGGCCGATCTTAGAAAAGCACTGATCAGCCCGAACGAGGATTTTGTTGTGATGGTACCTCTTGCAAATCAGGATAAGACGAGGGTGATCGGAGCAGATGATTTAAATCAAATCAAGAAACAGACTGCAAACGTCTATATAGATCCGGCGTCGATCAAAATACAGGAGCCGGTGATCGATGATGATGACGAGGACGACGATGATGATATTGAGGACGAGGATGGCGATATCAATCCGAAGATGGAAAAGGCAATCACGATCATGGGAATCGCAGCAGGTGTAGTGATCATTATCATCATTATTTACCTGTGCATCACGTTAGCCGGGGGTATGAAGTCTAACAAGAACAATTCTTCGAATACAGAAACAACAAAAACGGAAACACAGACGGGAGACAGTCAGAGTACCCAGATCAAGGACGGTGTAGTAGTACCTTCCCTGACAGGAAAAACCATGGATCAGGCAAAACAGGAGTTAAACGGAACCGGACTCGGCATCAGACAGGCTGGAACCGCATCCTCTGATACCGTAGAAAAGGGACAGATCATAAGCCAGGATCCGGCAGATGGTAAGACTGTTGAAAAGAATACAACGATCGAAGTTATCATCAGCAGCGGATCTGCCGCCGGAACCAGTGAGAATACGGTCGAAATACCAAACGTTGTGGGACAGAGTGAAACTGATGCCAGTGCAGCATTGACGGCAAAGGGATTTAATGTCACAAAGACAACTTCCTACAGTTCCTCCGTTGCGGAAGGATATGTAATTTCCCAGACACCAAATGGGGATACCAAGGGAAAAGAGGGCGATACGATCACACTTGAGATCAGCCTTGGCTCAGAGAAGATTACAGTACCTGATGTATCGACAAGCTATAAGTCAGAGGAACAGGCGAAAGAACTTTTATCACAGTTTAATGTTTCAACGGTCACAAAATACAGTGATACGGATGCCGGAATCGTAATCGGACAGACACTTGCGGCGGGAACACAGGCAGATCCGGGAGCATCCATCACGATCACAGTCAGTCTTGGACCGGAACCGGCACAGCAGATCACCACAAAGACTTATAAGCTGAATGTCAGCCTGCAGCTTCCATCAGATACATCGAATATCTCCGGTGCAGACATTGTTTTATATGATGATCAGGGCAATGTTTTACAGACCTGGTACGGCAAAACGATTGCAGATTTTGGTACTGGCGGACTGATTCTGACAAAGACCGGTATTCTTTCGGACAGTGGTAAAATCGTAGTTACCTGGCTGGACTTAAATGGAAATGATTTAAAAGACCAGACGATTGATGTACAGTTCCAGGAAGAATAAAGACAATAGGAAGATTTATGCAGGGAAAAATTATCAAGGGAATTTCCGGATTCTACTACATTCATGTAGCGGGATCCGGAATTTATGAGTGCAAGGCAAAAGGCGTATTCCGAAACCAGAACATCAAGCCACTGGTGGGGGACAATGTCGAGATTGCTGTGTTAGATGAGGAACATAAAAAAGGAAATATTGAAAAGGTCCTGCCGAGGGAAAATGAGCTGATTCGTCCTGCGGTTGCAAATATCGATCTTGCGCTGATCATTTTTGCGGCGGCAAAACCACAGCCTAATTTTAATCTGTTAGACCGTTTCCTTGTTATGATGGAATATCAGAATGTACCGGTTGCAATCTGTTTTAACAAAACAGATCTGGTTACGGAGGAGGAACTGCATGCGTTTGCAGACATCTATGCGGCGTGCGGCTACCGGACACTCTATGTCAGTGCAAAAGAGGAAAAGGGTGTGGACGCGCTGTTAGAACTTTTGAAAGGAAAAACAGCGGCGGTGGCAGGACCATCGGGAGTTGGCAAATCTTCTCTTGTGAACCGCCTGCAGCCGAACATCACCATGCAGACAGGGGAAGTCAGCCGCAAGATCGAGCGCGGAAGACATACCACACGACATTCTGAAATCATACCGATCGGCGGGGATACTTATATTATGGATACACCGGGATTCTCCACACTTTACATTCCGGGAATGGAAAAAGAAGACTTAAAAGGGTTTTATCCGGAATTCCGGAAATGGGAACCATATTGCAGATTTCAGGGATGTAATCATATCAGTGAGCCGGACTGCGGTGTAAGACAGGGGTTAGAAGAAGGAAGTATCAGTTTGCTGCGGTATGAAAACTATAAATTGCTGTATGAGGAATTAAAGGCTGTCCGAAAGTATTAAAATAAATGACTAAGATTACGGAGAAAAAAATGAACTGTTTATCGCCATCTATATTATCGGCTGATTTCAGCCGTCTTGGAGAACAGATAAAAGAGCTTGATGAAGCCGGGGCACAGTATGTCCATATTGATGTTATGGACGGAATGTTTGTTCCGAGTATTTCATTTGGAATGCCGGTCATCCGTGCTATAAGAGCATG
>ERZ827496.3209-NODE-3209-length-14606-cov-15.707305_pt1 | contig 14606 bp, 10 predicted proteins | sample MGYA00519769_ERZ827496 | MGnify/ENA primary metagenome ERZ827496 (study PRJEB31778, sample SAMEA3449327) | human gut metagenome | biome: human gut; feature: human-associated habitat; material: faeces | place: United Kingdom | collected 2010/2012 ...
GGCATAGTTAAGTTTACTGACGAGCGGGAGATTACTTCCGCTCGTCTTCATTTAGCAGCGCAAAATTTGAGGACTCTTTATCTCCTTATTCGGCATAGCGGAGGCGGCTGTCAATTCGACATAATTCTCTTGTGATACTTTACCGTACATGAGCATTAGGAATAGGAATGTATCTTTGTGTGGTAGTTGTTACTTGCACAGGTATTATTGTTTCAAAAATCAGTTCCAAGCCAAATGAAGATACTCCTGAAGAAAAAGAAGAATGACCAATTCCAGTTTGTAGACCTAAAACAGAATACACTTCCTTACATAGCAGTCATGCGCTTCGGTGCCTGGCTGCTAATTTTTTTGCGAAAGGAGCAGTATCGAATGAAGCTTGTATTAGCGGAAAAGCCCTCGGTAGCCATGAGCCTCTCGAAAGTGATCGGAGCAAATCAGCGCGGGGATGGTTATATGGAGGGCAATGGCTACATTGTCAGCTGGTGTGTGGGGCATCTGGTGGAACTTTCCCAGCCGGAAGCCTATGATGAGAAGTATGCCAAGTGGAGGTATGATGACCTTCCGATTTTGCCGGAATATTGGCAGTATCAGGTGTCCACCAGTACGAAAAAGCAGTTTGGAATCCTGAAAAAGCTCATGCTGCGGAAGGATGTAGAGAGTCTGATCTGTGCAACCGATGCAGGCCGTGAGGGAGAACTGATTTTCCGACTGGTTTACCATCAGTGCGGCTGCAAAAAGCCGGTGGAACGACTTTGGATTTCCTCGATGGAGGACAGTGCTATCCGGGAAGGCTTTCAGAAGCTCAGACCGGGAACAGAATATGATGCCTTATATGAGGCGGCTTTATGCCGGGAGCGTGCCGACTGGATTGTCGGAATCAACGCCACCCGGCTTTTTTCATGTCTGTATGGGCAGACCCTGAATGTGGGGCGCGTGATGACACCAACCCTTGCGATGGTGGTCATGCGGGATGCAGCAATCCGGGCGTTCAAACCTGAGCCGTTCTACTCAGCAGAATTAAAATTTCGGGATTTTCAAGCGGGTGGTGAGCGGATGAAAGAAAAAGCAGAAGCAGAAAAACTGGTGGCAGAGTGCTGTCAGGCAGGTTGTGCCGTCATTACCAAGGTGGAGCAGAAAGAAAAATCAGAGAAGCCTCCAGCCCTCTTTGATCTGACATCGCTTCAGCGAGAAGCAAACAGGCAGCTGGGATTCACTGCCCAGCAGACACTGGATTACACGCAGGCTCTGTATGAGAAAAAACTCGTAACCTATCCCCGTACCGACAGCCGGTATCTGACGGATGATATGGCATCGCTGGTGCCGGAACTTGTTTCTGTGATCCAGCAGAGCTTTCAGATTCAGCCGGATGAGACAGCACCGGTGAATGCAGCGCAGGTCATCAATTCCAAGAAAGTCACCGATCACCATGCCATTATTCCTACAAAAACAGCGGCAGGTTATGACATTTCCTCTCTTCCCAGCGGAGAACAGGCGATTCTTACCATGCTGGCGGTGCGGCTGATTTGCGCGGTAGGAACTTCCTGCCGCTATGCAGAAACCATAGTAGAAGCCGAGTGTGCCGGTCAGAAGTTCAGCACGAAAGGCAAAACAGTTACGGATATGGGCTGGAGGCGATATGCAGGAAAGCCGGTTGAAGATGCTGAGAAGAATGCGGAGGCGGGTGATCTTCCGGAGCTTTCGGAAGGCATGACACTGGAACTTGCCGGTGTCGATCTGAAAGAGGGCAAGACCAGCCCGCCTAAGAGATTTACCGAAGATCTTCTGCTTTCAGCGATGGAGAGTGCCAGCTCGGATGAATTTCCGGCTGGTGTAGAGCGAAAAGGCATCGGCACACCGGCCACACGCGCTGCCATCATCGAAAAACTGGTGCAGAAAGGCTTTATCGAGCGCAGGGGCGATAAGAAAACGAAATACCTTTGTTCTACGGACAAGGGAAATGCGCTGGTGACGGTGGTGCCGGAACAGATTCAGTCCCCATCCATGACGGCAGACTGGGAGGAAAAACTGCTGAAAATAGAACACGGCGAGTATGACAGCGATGCCTTTATGGGTGAAATCAGCAGCATGGTCAGCGGACTTGTTAAAACCTACGAGGCTGTAAAAGGTGCTGATGTGCTGATGCAGCCGGAACGGAAAGTCATTGGCTCCTGCCCCGCCTGCGGCAGTGATGTCTGTGAAACGGCAAAGGGATGGTTTTGCAGGGATAAGGGCTGTAGATTTGCGCTCTGGAAGGAAAACAGGTTCTTTCAGACACTGGGAAAGCAGATGACGGAGGAACTGGCAAAGCAACTGGTAAATCAGGGAAAAGCACGGCTTACCCATTGCTATTCCAGGAAGTCTGGACGTTACTATGACACAACCGTTCATGTAGAGACCGGCGAGGACGGTGCAGCAGCATTTAAGCTGGAGTTTGGAGGTAAAAAATGAGCATGAAAATGATGAATGCAGCTTATCTGGTGGATAATGCTGCACTGCTTTCCTTGCAGGAAAAGCAGGACGGCGTGGAATTCCATTGCTTTGATATGGACAGCAAGGTGCAGATTGCCGAGGGACACATTGGCTGGGATGTGTTGGATAAACAGCCGTTTTCTACGCTGGAAGAAAGCGCGAGGATGGCGGCACTCCAGCAGATTCTCCGGCTTGACGGTCTTGCCGTTGCGCCGGTAGCCCCGAAGATGCTGGAGCAGGTACGCGGCGGTAGAAAGGTTCTCTGGCAGATGAAAAAGGCTGATCCTGAGCTGGAGAATGCTAAAAATATCCGGTTTATCACCAGCAGCTACGAGGATCGGTTCAAAATTCCGGATGGCAGTGCGGTGGAGATTGAGTATCCGAATCGGAAATTTTCAGCCCGCTGCGAATATATGGACGAATATCATCTGCGCCTGGGGTATGATGTTCTGCACATCTGTCAACTGGCAGAAATGCTGGAACGCGGCGGTGGCACCTGCCGCCCGGAGCCGCTGATTACGGAAGAACGCAGTGCATGGGATTTGGGAAGCAAGGGCTTTCTTGCCATTCAGACCTGTGAGGACGGTTACGACTATACCTTATATCATAAGGACTTCACGGAAATTGACGGCGGACAGATCGACGACCCGGAAATCAGCATGAATGCAGCCAGAGACCAGATTCTTTCGGATTATGGGTTCGGTGGCCGCACCATGACGCGGATTGACTATGATGAACTTTGTGATCGTGCAGAGGAAGCGGAAATCAGCAGACGGGAATCTGTGCTGGGTAAACTCTCGGATTTGTCTTCCAGAACGGATACGCCGGTGAAAGCTGCCAAGGCGAAGGAGGCGGAGCGATGAAATACAAGCTTACGAAGGCAGAGCAGGAAACCGTCATCAATTTTGACAATGAATTGGATATCGCCAGTGTTTACACCCATGACAGCCGCCTGATTAAGAAGCTCCGGGAACTGCGAAAACAGTATCCGGAGCAGTTTATTTTGGAGCACCGGGAGCATGGGTCGGTCACTTATACGATTCCGAAACGCTGCGTCGGTATCCGACCGCCTTATAGTGAAAAGCGGCGGGAACAGCAGCGACAGGAAGCAAAGGAAAACGGCCTGCCGTTTATGGAGAAGGGAGAAATGAATGATGGCAAGAATTGAAAAATGGGATGAAGTGCATGGAAATCAGGCACCAGATGAGAAGATGATGGCATTTCTCGACAGTGCTACTGACCAGTATGCGATTTTGCAGCTTCGCCGCAGTGAGGATACGGTATATGAACGCTTTTCGTCTATGCGCGAACTGGAACGAATGGGGTTGGAGCCGAATATTGACCATTATGAAGTGGTATATACGGCTCCGCTGCTTCCCTACAAGGATCAGAATACGATGTTGGAGGAACTGTATGCGAAATTCAATGTTTCCCGCCCTGATGATTTTACTGGTCATAGTCTTTCTGTGTCTGACATCGTGGCTTTACGGCAGAATGGTGTTGTAAGCTGTCACTATGTGGATTCCATCGGCTTCCAGGAACTGCCCGGATTTTTGAAACCGGAGAATTACCTGAAAGCCGCAGAAATGGCAATGGAAGATGATTACGGCATGATTGATGGCGTGATCAATAACGGAAAGAAGGAAGAACCGACGGAGAAAGCATCGGTTCTGGAACAGCTGAAGGAAAAGCAGGAGGCTGTGCCGCCTGTACCGCCTCGCAGGTGCTGCGAAGAAAAGGAGTTATAAATGCGTTTTACGGATGACGAATGGATGCTCATGATGCTTTACAGCCCTGGCACACGGACAGGGCTGATCGAAGAGCTTCAAAAGATGCAGAAAAGTCTGACCGGAAGGGACAGAAATCTGCGCAGGTGGACGGCCTCGCTGCTTGCAAAACTGGCAGAGATGACAGATGCAGAATATGAGGCACTGGATTTATATCCGGACGAATAAAGGAGAGGAGGAAAAAGACAGATGATGACGAAAACGGCTTATTATATGCAGATGGCGCAGGAAGCTGCGGCGCAGATCACTGGCAGCAAAGAGCAGTGGACAGCGTTTTTAACCACATCCGCGCGGCTTTATAAGTATCCTTTTGCGGAGCAGCTGATGATCTATAAGCAGAGACCAGAAGCGACGGCCTGTGCAGAGTACGATCTCTGGAATGATCGGATGAACCGCTATGTGAAGCGTGGCTCCAAGGGCATTGCTCTTTTGGACATGCGCGGCGAGCAGCCGAAACTGCGGTATGTATTTGATGTGGCAGATACCGGAGAACGGAAGAATTCCCGACCGGTACAGCTCTGGAAAATGAATGCGGAGCATGAGCAGCCAATCATTCGCGCACTGGATGCAGCATTTGATGTTCCTGCCGGTGCTGGGTCTCTGGAAAATCATATCATGGAAGCGGCAGAACGCCTTGCAAGGGATTACTGGGAGGAAAACCGCAGGCAGATCAGTGACATCGTTGCAGATTCCTATCTGGAAGGATATGATGAACTCAACATCGGAGCTTCCTTTAAGAGAGCTGCCGCTGTCAGCATCGCATATTCCGTCTTTACCCGGACGGTGGGCAATGCAGATGACTATTTTGAACACGAGGATTTTCTGGACATCTTTGATTTTAATACGCAGGCTGCCGCCAATGTGCTGGGAACTGCGGTCAGCGAAATGTCCAGCCAGATCTTCCGGGAAATTGAACGCACGATCCGAACCTATGAAAGAGATAAGCAGGCAGAAAGGAGCCAAAACTATGATGGAGCTGAATTACACGAAGAACGGCGATTACCTGATTCCGGACATCCAGTTGTCGGTGCAGGAACAGAAGCCTCTGGGCAAGTACGGGAGGATGCGCAGAGCGTTCCTGCAGGAGAACAACACGCTGCTGTACAATCACCTGATCCTGACCGAGAAGCTGTACCCGCACCTGTGGGAGATTCAGGAGACCGCGACCGCACGGATGGAGCAGATGATGGCGGAGCTTCTGAAAGCGAATCCGGCACCGGACAAGAAATCGAACCAGATGGCCTGGGTGCAGCACATGAACATGCTGAAAGCGCAGGCAGAGGAAGTCATTCTGACGGAACTTATCAACAGTTGAACTTTATGAGCCTGTTTCAGTCCGAAGCAGAGCAGATTCAGAAAATTGATGCGGCGGCAGAAAATGCAGCCAGAGAAGCGGAGAGCGAAAAGCCCTCCGCTTTTATCATTTCTGAGGATGAAATCGACCGGATGCTGCGGACGGGTTCTAATTTTGAAGGCGGGAAAATCCGTATTTATGCTCTGTATCAGCAGCAAGGGGACGCAAAAGAACGAGCTGCATTCCTGAAAGCGGAATACGGTATCGGTGGTCACAGCTATACCTTTATGGATGGCAGTCGCGGTTTTGCCGATTATAACGGGAAAGGCATTCTGCTTCGCAATTACGGCCATGACCGGGAGGTGCGCCTCACATGGTCGGCGGTGGATAAGCGGTTAGACCGGCTTGTGGAAAATGGTCAATATCTTACCGCGCTGGAAATGGAAGAGTATCGGAAGCTGGAGCAGGAATACGGCGCGCCGCTTCCTATGCCGACTGCCGCCCATGTATTTCCGCCAACACCACTGGAACACTACGATACCGGAAATGAACATGTGGACAATATGCTGAATACGGCTGCGGGTGTCTATGCCCGGAGTGAACTGGCGGCACCCCAGCGTTTTACCGTGATGGAAACTGACGATGGCTATGCGGTCTGGGATGATATTCAGGACGGCATTCATGTAGAGCCGGATGGTGTCAGCGAGGAGTTTACCAGCGAATGGGAGGCAGAGACCTACCGCCAGCAGCTGATTGAAAAAGTTCAGGAACGGGAAGCAAAAGACTGGCTCTATGTTGAACAGAGCAAGCAGAATTTGCAGCAGGACATTCCATTCCCAGATGTGGAATCCGAAGAAATACAGGAATCGGCTCACGCAGAGACAGATCCTCTGGTACTGGAAATGCAGGAACACGCCAGAGAACTTGCCAAAGAGTCTGGCTATGCGCCGGATGAACGGTTTGTAGTCACGATGACCGGCGAGAACTTCCCGGATTCTAAGGATGCGTTTGCCATCTGGGATTATGTCAAAGAAGAGTATTACGGATATTCGGACGGAAAAGTGCAGACATTTGCCGACTATGTGAGCGCGTCAGAGGCGTTGCAGGAGATTCGCGGCAGAGCTATGGAGACTGAAAAAGAGCCTGCAACTGTGCAGCCAGAACCGGCAGCTCCGGTGCAGCCGGATTATCGTGTCGGCGATACGCTGTATCTGGACGGAAAGGCATTTACGATTGAAAAAGTCGGGCTTTTCGATGTGGAGCTTCGGGACCCGGATTCCGTGTATCCGATCTTCCGCTCGGAAAGCAAGGAAAATCTGGCAAGACTTTTGGGGCATGAGGATAATATTCACCTGCATAATATGGTGGTTGATTTGAATCCCGGAAAAGTTATTGAGAATACAGGTACTGTATGGTCGGATGAGGCATTGGATCAGCTCCCGATAACAGCTGTGATTGATGGGAGAGTTCAAACATTTGCTAATGCGGCTGAGGAAGAATCGTTCCGGGCAGAGCATGAAGCGAAACATGCGGAGAACTATCGCATTAACAGTTTTCATCTCGGTGAAGGTAGCCCCAAACAGAAATTCCGTGCCAACATGGATGCTATCTACACGCTGAAAGCCTTGGAAAACCAGCACAGGGATGCGACACCGGAGGAACAGGAAACGCTGGCTAATTATGTCGGCTGGGGCGGACTTGCAGATGCTTTTGATGCAGAGAAAACTGTATGGGCTGGCGAATATAAGGAACTGAAAGCAGCTCTTACGGAAGAAGAATATGCCGCAGCCAGGGCTTCGACTCTGAATGCGCATTACACCAGCCCTACCGTGATCCGTGCAATCTATGAAGCATTGGACGGTATGGGATTTGAGAAAGGCAATATTCTGGAACCGTCGATGGGTGTCGGCAACTTCTTCGGTATGCTGCCGGATTCCATGCTGGGAAGCAGACTGTATGGTGTGGAACTGGATTCCATCACCGGGCGCATTGCGCAGAAGCTGTATCCGCAGGCAGAAATCAAGGTGGCAGGCTTTGAAACCACCGACCGGCGCGACTTCTATGATCTGGCTGTCGGCAATGTGCCTTTTGGCAACTACCGTGTCAGCGATAAGCCCTATGATAAACTCGGATTTTCTATCCACAACTATTTCTTTGCCAAGGCATTGGATCAGGTTCGTCCCGGTGGTATCGTGGCCTTTGTTACCAGCCGCTATACGATGGATTCCAAGAATCCGGACGCACGAAAGTATCTGGCGCAGCGGGCAGAATTGCTGGGAGCCATTCGACTTCCCAACAACGCATTCCGTGCCAATGCCGGTACAGATGTAGTGTCGGATATCATTTTCCTGCAAAAGAGAGACCATCCCATTGATATCGAACCGGATTGGGTGCATCTGGGGCTGACATCGGAGGGTATTACCCTCAACAGCTACTTTGTTGACCACCCGGAAATGGTGCTGGGTGAGATTACAACGGAAAGCACCCAGTACGGCAAGGAAGAATGTACGGTCATCCCGATTCCAGGTGCGGATCTGGGAGACCATCTGCATGAGGCTGTGCAGCACATCGGCGGTCACTATGAAGCGCAGGAGCTGGCACCGGAGGAAGAGCTGTCCTTGCAGGGCGAAACCATTCCGGCAGACCCCAATGTAAAGAACTTCTCCTATGCAGTAGTGGATGGGGATGTCTACTTCCGTGAGAACAGCATCATGCGGAAGGCTGACCTTTCTGCGACAGCCACCGGCAGGATCAAGGGCATGGTGGAGCTTCGCACCATTGTGCAGGAACTGATCGACTACCAGCTGAACGATTATCCGGAGGACGCGATTGCCCAGAAACAGCGGGAACTGAATGTAGCCTATGACCGATTCGCCGATCAGTATGGGCTTATCAACTCCCGTGCAAATGCGCAGGCTTTTTCAGAAGATTCGTCTTATTATCTGCTTTGCTCTCTGGAAAATGTAGACGAAAACGGTAGGCTGGAATCCAAGGCGGATATGTTCACCAAACGGACGATTCGACCGGAACGGGCTGTTACCAGCGTAGATACTCCGGCTGAGGCTCTGGCAATTTCCATCGGAGAGCGCGGCAGAGTGGATTTGCCCTATATGTCGGAGCTTTTAGGAACGCCGGGGGAATATGAAAAAATTCGGCAGGAACTGCATGGTGCCATTTTCAAAGACCCGATGACGCAAGGCGGTGAGGAAACCGGCTGGGTAACAGCTGATGAATATCTGTCCGGTAACGTCCGGGAAAAGCTCCGCGTGGCAGAACTGGCTGCGGCTTCTGACCCTGCCTTTGCGGTGAACACGGAGTATCTGAGAAAGGCGCAGCCGAAAGACCTGGATGCGTCAGAGATTGATGTGCGCCTTGGTGCCACATGGGTCAATCGGGATTATATCCAGCAGTTTATGGAAGAAACCTTTGAACCGCCGTTCTATCTGCGCAGAAATATTGAAGTGAAATTCTCTCCCATGACGGCAGAATGGCAAATTACCGGCAAGAGTACACCGAGCCGGAATGATGTCCATGCCTATATGACCTACGGCACCAGCCGAGCCAACGCCTACCGGATTCTGGAGGATACGCTGAATCTGCGGGATATCCGTATCTACGATACCGTGGAGGATGCAGACGGCAAGCAGAAGCGGGTTCTGAATAAAAAGGAGACCACCCTCGCCCAGCAGAAACAGCAGGCCATTAAGGATGCGTTCCAGAACTGGGTGTGGAAAGACCCTTATCGCCGTGCGGAACTGGTGGAAAAGTATAACGAGCTGTTCAACAGTACCCGTCCCCGTGAGTACGATGGTTCTCATATCCGCTTTGGCGGCATGAACCCGGAAATCCGGCTGCGGGAACACCAGCAGAATGCCATTGCCCATGTGCTGTACGGCGGCAATACGCTGCTGGCTCACGAAGTGGGTGCCGGCAAGACCTTCGAGATGGCCGCTTCTGCTATGGAGGCAAAGCGGCTGGGGCTGTGCCAGAAATCCATGTTCGTCGTTCCGAATCATTTGACCCTTCAGTGGGCAAACGAGTTCCTGCGCCTGTATCCGAGCGCAAAACTGCTGGTGGCAAGCAAAAAGGACTTTGAAACCGCCCGCAGAAAGAAGTTCTGCGCACGAATTGCCACTGGCGATTACGATGCAGTTATCATCGGGCATTCCCAGTTTGAGAAAATCCCGGTGTCCGCAGAACGGCAGGAGCGGATTTTAACTGCCCAGATTGATGAAATCGAAAACGCCATTGCTGAGATGAAATCCCAGAATGGCGAACGTTTCTCCATCAAACAGATGGAAAAGACCCGGAAAGGATTGGAGGCGAGATTGGAGAAACTCCGGGCAACCGACCGAAAGGACGATGTGATTACCTTTGAGCAGCTGGGCGTAGACCGGCTGTTTGTAGACGAGGCGCACGCGTTTAAGAACCTGTTCCTCTACACAAAAATGCGCAATGTTGCAGGCTTATCAACATCGGAAGCACAGAAATCTTCGGATATGTTTATGAAGTGCCAGTATATGGACGAGCTGACAGGCGGGCGCGGCATCATCTTTGCGACCGGTACCCCGGTCAGCAACAGCATGACAGAGCTTTACACCATGATGCGCTATCTCCAGTACGGCACGTTGCAGCAGAAAGGACTGACCCATTTCGATAGCTGGGCTTCTACCTTTGGTGAGACCACCACGGCCATTGAGCTGGCACCGGAAGGAACCGGATATCGGGCAAGAACGAGATTCGCAAAGTTCTTCAACCTGCCGGAGCTGATGAACATGTTCAAGGAAGTGGCGGATATCAAGACTTCCGATCAGCTGCATCTGCCGGTACCGGAGGCAAAATTTGAAACCGTGGTAGTACAGCCCTCGGAGCATCAGCAGGCAATGGTGGCGGAGCTTTCGGAACGGGCGGCGGCTGTGCATTCTGGCGTAGTAGACCCGTCGGTCGATAACATGCTGAAAATCGTGCGCTGCTAAGCGCAAAAGTATATCTCCCCCGCAGGGGGACATTATTAAAAGTAAATAATGGGAACAACCAACCTACCTGGAGAGGAAACTCAAAGGGGACAATCGCATGTTGGTAAAGCGGATAAGGAGTTAATCGCAATACTTCGATGCTCCGCAAGTTCCGTATCCTATGGTTAAAGCTATACTGCCTGAACCTTAGTTCCGACTTGGTGCAAAGCATCGCCCATCGGAAAGCGATTGATACCGATGTCATTGTATGCTCGTTGTTGTTGATTTTGGACGAGTAACTTTTTGCAATGAAAGAGCGCACAGTGAGTGCGAATAAAGGGACGAACAAGGAACCTAAGGGATACTCGATACGTATACTTTTGACGAATAGCAGGATTACCTAAAGGGGGAGACCCCCATGGTAACGGAGTCACCATAGTAGTCCGAGCAAGGGAAAGCCTTGTACATGGCGAAGGGTGACAGGTAATTTCGATTAGTTAGAAAGGAGTAGGTGCGTGAGATGCGTACAGCCAAAACTGTTTTAACGGTCATTCAAGAACGTGGAAAACAAAAGAAACCTATTGAAAGAGTTTACAAGCTCTTATTTAACCGTGAATTATATCTGAATGCCTATGCTAAGTTATACCCGAATAACGGAGCAATGACAAAGGGTGTTACAGATGAAACGGTAGATGGAATGTCCATTCAGAAAATAGACAGAATGATTGAAATACTCCGTGAGGAGAAATATCAATGGAAACCAGCAAGACGGGAATATATCAAAAAGAAAAATGGTAAGAAGCGTCCGCTGGGGATTCCTGTATGGGGAGATAAAGTATTGCAGGAAGTAATGCGTCAGATTTTAGAAGCGTATTATGAGCCACAGTTTAGTGAACATTCCCATGGTTTTCGTCCAAACAGAGGATGTCATACAGCACTACAAGAAATACAGGTATGGAAAGGAACTCGCTGGTTTATTGAGGGAGACATTTCTCAATACTTTGATACAATCGACCATAAAATTTTACTGGAAATACTTGCAAGAAATATTCATGATGGAAGATTTATCCGTCTGGTATCGAATATGTTAGAAGCTGGATACTTGGAAGAATGGAAATTCAATCAGACAATCAGCGGTGTGCCTCAGGGCGGAGTTATCAGTCCGATACTGGCTAATATTTATCTCAACGAATTTGATAATTGGATTGAAGAAGTCTTAATCCCAAAATACACAAAAGGAAAACGGCAGAAATCTAATCCAGAATATAACAAGTTGACCGCTGAAATCCAAAAACTCAGAAAGGAGGGAGATGCAAAGACAGCCCATCAGCTTGTGGTTGAACGCAGAAAAATACCTTCTGTTAATACGCAAGATGAGAATTATCGCAGATTGCGCTATGTGAGATATGCGGATGATTTTCTACTTGGATTCACTGGCTCTAAAGCAGATGCAGAAGAAATAAAAGCAGAAATAGGAAGATTTCTAAAAGAGAAATTAAATCTGATAATGTCAGAAGAAAAGACTCTAATAACAAATGCAGGCAGTCAGGCGGCAAAGTTTCTTGGATATGAAATCAAAGCACAAAGGGTCAATGACTATATTGACCCAAAGGGGCGCAGAGGAGCAAATGGAGCAATCGCACTATTAGTCCCTGCAAAAGTAATTGAAGAAAAATGCAAGAAATATATGAAACGTGGAAAAGCAACTCACAGGAATAATCTTTTGCAAGATGATGATTTTTCTATTGTACAGACATATCAGCAAGAGTACAGAGGACTGGTGCAGTATTATATTCTCGCACAAAATTTGTCTTGGTTCTCGAAGTTGTACTGGTATATGGAAACTTCATTATTGAAAACTCTTGCGTGTAAACACAGGTCATCTATCAATAAGCAAAAGGCTAAGTATAAAACAACTACAACAAGTACAAGTGGAAAAACAGTTCCGTGTCTGCAAGTTGTAGTAGAACGTCCTAATAAAAAGCCATTAGTTGCGACATGGGGAGGAATTTCCCTTGTGCATAAACGAAAAGCTGTTATAGAAGATATACCATACAAGGTATATGGTGGGCGAACAGAATTAGTTAAAAGACTGTTGGCAGAGAAGTGTGAATTATGTGGAAGTACTGAAAATATAGAGGTACATCATATAAGAAAACTTGCAGATTTAAAGAAGAAAGGACAGGCAGAAGTACCTAAATGGGTACAGATAATGTCTGCCAGAAAAAGAAAAACGCTTGTGGTATGTCGGGAATGCCATGTAGCAATCCACAATGGTAATATAACCAAAAGTTCTTGAAATGGAATTACTGGGGAGCCGGATGATGCGAAAGTATCACGTCCGGTTCTGAGGGGGGATAACGGAAAAGGAGCCATTGCTACCTCGCCGGTATCCTACCCGACACCAATGATGGAAGAAAATGTGCATTAGACCAGAGGCTTTTAAATGATATGTTGCCAGACGCAGGGAAAAGCAAGGTAAATGCCTGTGTGGAGAATGCTTTCCAGGTATGGGAGGACGGAAAAGATACACAGGCTACCCGGTTGATCTTCTGTGACCTCAGCACACCGAAAACGGACGGAACGTTCAATGTTTATGATGATGTAAGAAACAAGCTGGTGGAACGGGGAATCCCGAAAGAGCAGATCGCATTTATTCATGAATACAATACGGAAGTAAAAAAAGCGGAGTTGTTTGCAAAGGTGCGGGCCGGGCAGGTAAGAATCCTGATGGGTTCCACTCCGAAACTCGGCGCTGGTACCAACGTCCAGGACAGACTACTTGCACTGCATCATCTGGACTGCCCCTGGAAACCGTCCGACTTGGAACAGCAGGAGGGACGTATTCTCAGGCAGGGAAACCAGAATGACAAGGTAAAAATCTTCCGGTATGTAACGGAAAATACGTTTGATTCGTACATGTGGCAGATTCTGGAAAACAAGCAGAAGTTTATTTCACAGATCATGACCAGTAAATCCCCGGTGCGTGCCTGTGAAGATGTAGATGATACAGCTCTGTCCTATGCAGAAATCAAAGCACTGGCAACAGGAAACGAGTACATCAAAGAAAAAATGGATCTGGATGTGCAGGTAAGTAAACTGAAACTTCTGAAAGCAAACCACACCAGTCAGATCTATCGTCTGGAATCGGATATTGCAAAGCGGTATCCGGTACAGATTACAGCATTAAAAGAGAAGATTGCCGGTATGCGTGTGGATGCAGATGTAGTAAAAGGAATAGATTTACAGGATAATGACCACTTTGCAATGACAGTTGGTGGAAAGCTGTATACCGATAAAAAAGAAGCGGGAGTTGCACTGATTTCAGCAGCATCCGGCTTGAAGTCCGTAAAATCAGCAGGGCAGATCGGAGAATATCATGGTTTTGCACTTTCTTCAGAATACAATTTCCTGTCGAATACTTATACCCTGACGATCAAGGGAAAATGTTCTTATAAGATTGAGTTCGGAAAGGATACTCTGGGCAATATCCAGAGGATTCATAATGCACTTTCTGCAATCGAGAAAAAGCTGGCAGATACCGAGCAGAATCTGGAAACGGTACAACAGCAGTTAAAGACCGCACAGGAAGAGGTGCAGAAGCCATTCCCGAAAGAAGCGGAACTGAGTGAAAAAATGGAACGTCTGGCAGAACTAAATGCCATGCTGAACATGGATGAGAAAGGGGGAGAAAATCTTCTGGCAGATGAGGGCATTGGGGAAAATCCGGAAGTAAACGTGACAGAGGAACGACAGGACAGAATTGCTAACAGTGTTCATAAAACATCTATTCTGGAAAGACTGAAAGAACAGAAACAGCAGGAGCAGACAGGCGAAATACAGCAGAAACCAAAAAAGAAACACGAACAGGAGTTATAAAGGGTATCCCGTCAGAGTGACCATAGCTTTGGCGGGATTTTTCTATGGAGGATTTGATTATGGCAAACAGAGAAGAACAGTTAAAGCAGATTACAGAGCAGTTGGAACAGGGTGTTGCAGAAATATTCACATCAGAAAAATATACGGAATATCTGAATACAATGGCAAAGTTCCATAATTACAGTTTTAATAATACATTGTTGATCGCTAAGCAGAAACCGG
>ERZ827496.3218-NODE-3218-length-14572-cov-6.919956_pt1 | contig 14572 bp, 13 predicted proteins | sample MGYA00519769_ERZ827496 | MGnify/ENA primary metagenome ERZ827496 (study PRJEB31778, sample SAMEA3449327) | human gut metagenome | biome: human gut; feature: human-associated habitat; material: faeces | place: United Kingdom | collected 2010/2012 ...
GGGATTTCTGGGCAATATGACGGAAAATCTGCAAGCAGATTGCGTGCAAAGCCGTTAGGCGGGCTTTATGCAGTGTTTCCTTAATTCGCAATGGAAAAGGAGGTTACTTCCATGGACGATAAAAATGTAATGGAAAATATCCTGCTGCTGGAAAAGGGCGTTTGCGACCTGTATGTACACGGCGTGATCGAGTCCAGCACCAGCAACGTGCACCAGATGTTCAGTCATGCACTGAGCGATTCCCTCGCCATGCAGGATACCCTGTACGACAAAATGGCGGCAAAGGGCTGGTATCCCACCGACCGTGCCGAGATGACAAAGGTACAGGCGGTCAAGAAGAAGTTCCAGTCGATGCAGGGCTGACGCAGACACAAAAAAGCTGCCGCGTTTTTGCGGCAGCTTTTTTCGGTGTTGTCCTTGACATCTGATACAAGGCATGATACAATACAGGCAACGCTGTACGAAGCCGGCAGGCTTTGCACGGTATTGCCTTAAAATATCGTATGGTGTAAAATAGAGGGTGTAATATGAAACGAAATTTTTTATTCCATGTATTGCTGCTTTCTGGACTTATCGCAATTAGCATCACTGGTTTTACAGGCTGTTTGAAAACACATAAAGATGCATCGCATGTTTCTGAAACGGAATTGGAGCAGCTTGCGGACGATGCAGATGCTGTTGTCAAAGCATATTTTAAAGAAAAGTATGATGTACAAGCTGCTGTTACAGACCGGTCTATTGCCGGGGGCGTTTTTTTAGGACCGGATCCGTCGGCAGAACCCTATTATAATTGCACTGTCAGCATTACAGATGACGAGGATTATACGGTGTGCAATGCCGAAGTGTACGGAAAACGGGCGGACAAGGAAATAGAATTATACGTAAAAAACGAATCCTATTATGGGAAATTCATGAAAGATAAAATGATACAGTGGATAGAACCATATATCCTGCAAGCCGGTTTTCAGGATCATATCATAGAGTACAGTTGTACAGAGCTATGCTTTCCGTCAGAATATTCTGCCGATCTCACGGCGGATACATTTGTTTCATTCACTTCAAAAGACAGAAGCTTAGCCGCCTGTTTTCAGTTGATGATTTCAGAATCAGAGTATATGCAGCATGAGGATCTATCCAGAGAATTTGACGGCTTGAAAGATCATTTGGAGCAAATTGACGGCGAAATAACATTGCGTATGTATGTCTATGATGATGAAGATTATAAGCAGATCAAAAATGGCAGTGATGCTCATTTTCATAGTATTCTATCCTCAGAAATTTTTAGCTGCACAGGGTGAAAGGACTATGACGACACCGCACAAAGCGTGTGCATAAGATGTGCAATCCAATTTTTTGACGTTGATTTTGACAAGCTGCACAAAAAATCTTGACATCTCACGCAAGATATGATACAATAAAAATAATTGGACAATTTTTTGCCTGTAAGAGCAGGAGCGTTTTTGGAAAGGAAGGATTGATTGTCTATGAAGAAGTGGATCGCGGCGATTTCTGCCGCAGTGCTGGCAGTGACCGGAATGGCTTCGGCAATTCCTGCGGCAACGGTGACCGCTGCTGACAGCAACAGCAAGTACAACTATGGAGAGGCTCTCCAGAAGTCGATGTTTTTCTACGAGGTGCAGCAGAGCGGCAAAAAGCCGGACTGGAACGAAGTCAGCTGGCGTTCGGACTGCATGACCAACGACTATGTGACAGGCGGCTGGTTTGATGCCGGAGATCACCTGAAATTCACACTGACCAATGCGTACTCCGCAGCACTGCTGGGCTGGGGTCTGCTGAACTACGGCGACGGTGTGGAAAAGGCTGGCCAGCGTACCATGTATGAGAACAACCTCCAGTTTGCACTGGATTATCTGGTGGGCTGCGATCAGGGCGACAACATTGTCTATATGATCGGCGACGGCTCGTTCGACCACGTATGGTGGGGCTCTGCCGAAGTGTATATGGACAAGTACGAACTGATGAAGGGCGAAACTGAGCGTCCGTACTATACCTGTGAGGACAGCTGCATTCAGGCCGACATGGCGGCGGCACTCTGCACCGGCTATCTGAACTTCAAGGACTCCAAGCCGGAAAAGGCAAAGGAATATCTGGAACACGCCATTGACCTGTTCGACCGTGCCGACAAGCTGCGTGCGATCGGCGATGATGCCGCAGAACAGCCGTACTACAAGATCACCACATTCTATGATGATCTGTTCTATGCTGCAAACTGGCTGTATATGGCCACCGGTGAGCAGAAGTATCTGGATCTGTGCAAGACCGACTATATCCCGAATCTGGGCAAGGAAGAACAGTCCAGCGAAATGAAGTACACATGGGGCATGTGCTGGGATGATGTGATGCAGGGCGGCATACTGCTGTATGCGATCAACACCGGCGAATCCCAGTGGAAAGACCAGTTCACCAAGCATCTGGAATACTGGACGACTGGTTACGGCGGCAAGCAGATCACCTATACACCGGACGGTCTGCCGTGGCTGTTCCAGTGGGGTTCTCTCCGCCACGCTACCACGACTGCATTTCTGGCATATGTGGCAGTCGATCAGCTGTATCAGGACGATACCGCCAAGGCTGAAAAGTACACCAAGTTTGCCGACAATGTCATGAACTACTGCTTCGGCGACAACTCCAAAAACTTTAGCTATGTGGTCGGCATGGGTGACGATTACCCGCAGGCATGGCACCACAGAACTTCCAGCGGTGCATGGAATGACAAGTGGAGCAACATCGGACAGACCGAGGGCGAAGATGCCAAGCCCCACGCACACATTCTGTACGGTGCACTGGTCGGCGGTCCGGATCAGAAGGACAGCTATTCCGACAAGATCGGCGACTATCAGTATACTGAAGTTGCGATCGACTATAACGCCGGCTATACCGCAGCACTCTGTGCAATGGTAGAAAAGTACGGCGGCACATCTGACCCTGACTTCCCGCCGACAGAAACTCCGAAGTGGGACGAATTCTTCATGAAGGCTTCTGTGAACCAGTCGGCTTCCAGCTATACTGAACTGAAAGCCTTTGCCATGAACCACAGTGCATGGCCGGCAAGAACCATCAAGAACCTGTCCTATAACTATTACTTCGACATCAGCGAACTGGTTGATGCAGGTTATTCGATCAATGACGTTTCTGTAAAGATTGGCTACGACCAGCACAGCAGCGATAAGGGCAAGATCTCTATTTCTGATCCGATCCAGTACAGCGGCAATATCTACTATGTCAAGCTGTCCTTTGCAGACGGCAGCGTGGTAATGCCTACCGGTCAGTCGGAACACCGCAGCGAGTGCCAGTTCCGCATTTCGATTCCGGACAACATTCAGGGTGTCTGGGATCCGACAAACGACTATTCCTATGCCGGTCTGGAACAGGGCGGCGAAGATGCTATGGTGGCAACCGACCATATCACCATGTATGACGGCGACACTCTGATCTGGGGCGTAGAACCGGACGGCACCAAGCCGGATCCGGCAGTTACAACAACAACGACGACTACAGAACAGACCACCACAACGACAACAAGAGCTACAATGACGACCACTTCGAACGAAATTATCTATGAATCCGCGGGTGCACTTCTGCTGGACGATGAGCCGGAGAAGCTGACCTATCGTGTTGGGGAGGATCTGGATCTCACCGGACTGCGAATTTCCCTGAAGTACTATTACGGAAAAGACAGCTGCGATGTGATCTATGACAAGGTATCGCCCGCCGATTATCCGGATAAATTCACCATAGACACTTCGGAATTTGACAGTTCCAAGTCGGGCACATATACCATTCGTGTGAAAGCAAGCTCGGATCTGATCTTGAAGTACCGGTTGTCCTTTGCCGAGGTTTCTTTCAAGGTTACTGTTGAAGATCATGAGAGTACAACAGAAACTTCACCTGTTACCACAACCACTACCACAACCGCTTCCGGACAGCCTACACCGTCAGGAGCAGTCCTCTATGGCGATACCAATCTGGACGGCAGAGTGGACATCACCGATGCTGTGCTTCTGAATAAGTCGGTTGCCGGAGCCGTAGTTCTGGAGGGCGATGCCAAGCAGAATGCAGATTGTGACGGCAGCAACGAGATCGATTCCAATGATGCAGTCGTACTGCTGCGGTTCTTGGTACACATCATCAATTCTCTGCCCAGTGCAGAATGATTCCGGTGATGTCTGAACGACACGAGAAAAAACTATATAGGATAAAAAAGAGCAGATACTTTGCGGTATCTGCTCTTTTGATTATGGTATGAATTTTGTTGAGAAACCAATTGGACAGTTAAGGAAACACTGTATAAAGCTTGTGCGTAAGATGCGTAGTCAGATTTTTCGGCAGATTGCACAGAAATTCCGCAGGCATACTTGATGTATGGCAAGGGATTTCTGGGCAATATGACGGAAAATCTGCAAGCAGATTGCGTGCAAAGCCGTCAGGCGGGCTTTATTCAGTGTTTCCTTAAGGCAATACCGCACAAAGAGCGTCTGACGGCTTTGTACGTTGTTGCCTTAGGTGGTGTTAAGTGCTTTTTCCAAAACACATGATGCCCCAAAACAAACTGCCCCTGTAAGCCATTACGCTTACAGGGGCAGTGCTTTTTATGATCGCGATTGCAAATTTGTTCGGATTACTCTGCAACTTCCGGCAGGTTCTTGATGATCTGTACCAAGAACTTCAGCAGGGAAACCGCATCGTCAGAACCGACTTCACCGTTTGCGTTGCAGTCTGCATTCTTTGCAGCCTGTGCGGCCAGAGATACTGCTCCGGCAGCTGCCTTGTTCAGAAGTACTGCATCGGTGATGTCCACTCTGCCGTCCAGATTGGTGTCGCCATAGAGTGTTGCTCCTGCCGGCACTGTGGCGGTTCCTGCCGGCACTGTGGCGGTGTTCTTGCCAGAAGCCGTTGTAGAAACGCCGGTGGAGTCAGTGGTCTGGGGGAGTGTGGTTACGATCGTGGCAGCAATTGTAGTAGATGCAGCAGAATCCTTAGTAGAAGCCGCTGTAGAAACGGTTGTGGTGCTGGTTGTTGTTGTGGTTGCTTTGGTTGTCTGTGTGGTATCTGTGGTGACCGGCTTCGGGTCTTCAGAGCCGTTGACTTTGCCGACTACGATGCCGCAGCCGACGGTGGACATATAAACGGTGCCAAAGGTGTTCATGTCGCCGACCAGATAGTTACCGTTGCCGGTACCGCCGTACAGGTGGTTCTGGTTGATGAGTACCCAGCTCTTGCCGCAGTCGGTAGAACGATAGATGCCTTCCGGATCAGAATCTGCCGGCTTGCCGTACATATACAGGGTGTAGGGATCGCCGTCCTTTGCTGCTGCACCATAGCCCATGGTCTTGCAGTAGCTGACGCTGTCCATTTTGGTAACGGTCTTGCCGTAGTCGGTTACCACATATGCACCATAGTAACCTGCGGCAATGGCAAATGTGCCCTCGTCCAGATAAGCGATGCGGTATGCACCGTCGCACTGGTCATACTGGCAGATGGTCTGACCGTTCTTAAAGGTCTTGCCGTAGTCGTCGCTGACCATCAGAACATAGCGGGCATCAGTGATGTCCGGTGCCGGTTTGCTGTAGAAATAAGAGGAGTTGTAGTAATAACCATACGCATAAACATACTGGGGGTTCTTTTCATCGACACACATCCAGATGGTGCTGGACAGGCTGTCGCTGGTGGAAGCGGTGCTCCAGGTCTTGCCGAAGTCATCGGTATAGGAGATCTTGCCGCTGCTGCTGACCAGAATGCGGTAGGTGCCGTCTTCCAGCTGGTTGATGGCAGCCTTTGCACCGGAGCAGGGAATGTTCGGCAGTTCCTGCCATGTAGTGCCGTCTGTGGTGTAATAGCCCATTGCAGAGCCTTCTGACAGACGAACCATTACGTCCGGATTTGCGGGACAGTATGCAATACCGGCAGTAGAAGCAGTGGTGGAGGTCAGCTTATTCATGCTGGGGGTCAGCTGGGTCGCTGTACCGTCTGCATTGTGATAGAAGCCGTCGTAGTCACCGATAACGGAAACCGGATCTTTTCCCGGACGGCTGATGAAGTCCAGAGATACGACTTCTTCAATGCCGTCTGCGGCAAACCGAATGGTGGGGCATTCTGCCCAAGTGTTTTCACAGGTGAAAACACCGTTACCGGAAACGACCCAGAACTGGTCACTGTTTCGCGGATCCAGTGCGATGCAGCCAGACCAGTGGATCGCCTTGTCCCGAATCCAGCTGTGACCGCCGTCCTGAAGATAATCTGCGATCAGCGGACCGCTCCAATAAGCAGTGTTACCCGGTGTCATTTCTGTCCATGTTTCACCGCCGTCTTCCGACTTGAAGAAGCGGTCACCCCATGCAATGGCATCTCTCTCCCAGGCATCAGCAGTCCAGGACTGGGAGTACCACTGGGCACAAGTAGTTGCCACCAGTTTATTGGCATCATTTTTATCACTTGTCACTGCACCATAGCCGACGTTCAGCTTTTTCGCATTGCTGCCGCTGCCTTCGGTCGGGGTAATGTCTTTCAGTTCATCAGTCTTAGGGTTGTACTTGTAAGCATAGCCTGTGCCGCGGTCGAACATCAAGCCGTTGATATAGGTGATGAGCAGATTGCCGTCAGCGTCCAGATTGATTCTGGAGGGCATTTGTTCAGTAGGCAGGTTCTCGTTCAGCGGCTGGAAGTCATCGCTGCCGACTTCTGCCACGTGGAGGTTTGCCTTGCCCTTGACAGAAGTTCCCACATAGACCTTGCCGTCAGTGATCTGAATGGTAGCGATGCCGTTGACGTTCAGATATTCATCGTCTGCCACAGATCTTGCCATATGTTCTGTCCAAGTCGGCCATTTGATGCTGTATTCGAACAGACCCAGCTTATCATAGCCTTCCACAGGATTCCAAGTATCGCCGCCGTCCTTACTCATAATAAGGGCGGAGTCACCGGCAGTGACATCGCCGCCGCAGTAGATGATGTTCGGGTCGTCCGGATCCACTGCGATCGCTTCGCCGGTTTGTCTGCCGTAGCCGTTGCCGTGTACCTGAATCAGATCGGTAACGTCGATCTCTTCAAAGGTTTCACCAGCATCGTGAGAACGGAAGACCACTGTTCGTGCATCACTAAAATATGCACAGCCGCACAGCAGGTACAGGGTGTCATCATCGTTAGGGTCGATGCACATGGCATCAACACTCAAAAAGCCTCTGTCTGCTTCGGTCAGAAAGTCCAGCAGCTGAACCCATTTTTTCTGTTCGTAGTCATAGCGGTATGCACCGCCTACGTCGGTACGGGCATACATCTGATCGTCACCGGTGATGATACCGGAAACAAAGCCGCCGCCGGCAATGTTCAGCGTATCCCAATCCATAGAGGATTCGATCGAGTCCGCAGCAGATGCCGTCAGCGGCTGGCTGATGCCGGCAGTGCCGATTCCCGTGCACAGCAATGCGGCTGCGGTGAGCACGGAAATGATTTTTTTCTGTTTGGTCATGGAGTTTCCCCTTTCAAAAATTCCCGAACCGTTCGTGCAGTTCGGCTCGTACGGTTCCTTTGTTGCAGACAGTCTGGCACGCCTTCTGTCCACGTTCCTATTTATTATAGCATGCTTTGTGCAGGTTTTCAAGAATGAAATCACATGTACCGTAAAATTTGTGCAGGTTGGCAGTTTGCAAGAGCAATTTTCTGACAAAATGCACAAATTGCTGAAAATATACAATTTAGGGATACGATATTTGTGGAATTTGTCAAATGACAGGAGCGGGAAAGTGTGGTATAATACAAGAGATGTAACCACTTTGTAAGATTTGAACCGGCTTTTGTTGCAATTATTACAATTTGGAGAAAAAGCAGGAAAACCGGAGAAAAGAAATGAGAAAGAGAAAGGGAAGTCGTTATGGCAAGGCGAACCAAAGACAACGTCTGGGACAAGTTTTCCAGAATCGGTGTCATTTTAGTGTTATTATACGTGATGTTTATCATTCTGGGATTTGCAGTCCGGCTGCTGTTCTTCTCCGATGAACGGGGCACCAGCATCATTCCGGAGGGCAATGGTGTTGTGGCTTCTGCGGAGGGCACCTCTGCACAGAGCACTGCCGCATCGGAAACTGCCACCACCAATGAGAACATTCTGGATCTGTCTGTGGACAAGACTTATCTGGCAGTGCTGGAGGGTGGTACCGCCGGCATTGCGGTGAACATGTCCACCACCGGTGCGGCAAGTGCCGGCGATCTCCTTTGGAGCAGCAGCGATGAAACGGTTGCAACCGTAGACAATGCAGGCACTGTGACCGGTGTCAAGGCGGGCAAGTGTGACATCACCGTTTCTGTGAAAGGAAACGATGCCATTGCCCAGACCGTTCCGGTGACAGTCCGGCATCTGGAACAGAAAGACGGCTGCACTTACGTAGACGGGATCCTGATCGTAAACAAGAGCTACGGCTTGCCGGAAAGCTATGATCCGGGGTTGGATTCCACCACAAAGGCTGCCTTTGAACAGATGAAAGCCGATGCTGCCAAGGAGGATTTGAACCTGTATATCGGTTCGGACTTCCGCGATTATGCATATCAGGTGAAGATCTACAACAACTATAACGATCTGTACGGCTGGGAAATGGCAGATACCTTTTCGGCACGCCCGGGATATTCCGAGCACCAGACCGGACTGACCATTGACTGCAACACCATTGATGATGCCTTTGGGGAAACCGCAGAAGCCACATGGCTGGCTGAGCATTGTGCAGACTACGGCTTCATTATCCGCTTTCCGGACGGCAAGGAAAATATCACCGGCTATCAGTACGAACCGTGGCATATCCGCTATGTGGGCGTGGATACCGCAAAGGAGATCATGTCGCAGGGTTTGACGCTGGAAGAATATCTGGGTGTGCAGTCGGAATATGCAGGACCTTGGGAAGGTTAATAATAGATATGTAAGAGATCTCCGCGTCCTTGAGGTGCGGAGATTTTTTGATATAGTTCTGGAAACACATCTCCCGCATCTGGTCAAGGACGAACTGCTGGAAGATGTGGACGGTTCGCTGATGCAGCGGTATTGCCCTTATATTGACTCGGAAATGGAACTGGAACCGTATTTCAGGGACAAGAGCAGGGAGAAAACGCCACTTGCAGAATGACTTTTGCCCCGCACCATAAAAAAATCCGAAAATCCAAAAAAAATTTCAAAAAACTATTCCAAAATACAGAAAAGTGTGCTATAATAGTAGCAGAGCCGTCCAACCGCACAGCGATTTGCGGCAAAACTATCAAAAAAGAGGTTTTTGACATGGAAATCAAAAAACAACTGACGACTTGTCCGAAAGAAAAACCCAAGGACGAGAGCAAGCTTGGATTCGGTCATATCTTCACCGACCACATGCTGGTAATGCCCTATGATGAAGGGCAGGGCTGGCACGATCCGGTGATCATGCCCTATGGTGATATTACCCTCAGCCCGTCTGCAATGTGCCTGCACTATGGTCAGACCGTGTTCGAAGGTCTGAAGGCATATCGCCGTGCCGACGGCGGCGTACAGCTGTTCCGTCCGGACGAAAACTTCAAGCGTCTGAACCGTTCCAACGAGCGTCTGGTCATTCCGGAACTGCCGGAGGAACTGGGACTGCAGTGTCTGAAAGAACTCATCTCTGTGGAAAAGGACTGGGTTCCGCACACAGAAGGTGCTTCCCTGTACATTCGTCCGTTTATTTTTGCAGTAGATCCGTTCCTCGGCGTACATCCGGGTGAACACTACCTGTTCATGATCATTCTTTCTCCGTCCGGTCCGTACTATGCTTCCGGTCTGGATCCGGTCAATATCTACGTAGAAAACAAGTATGTTCGTACTGTCCGCGGCGGTATGGGTTATGCCAAGACCGGCGGTAATTATGCAGCTTCTCTGCACAGTCAGGCTGATGCTTACGAACAGGGCTATTCGCAGGTTCTGTGGCTGGACGGCGTAGAACAGAAGTACATCGAAGAAGTTGGTGCCATGAACATCGCTTTCGTCATTGACGGCGAAGTGGTAACACCGTCTTTGGAAACCGGCTCCATTCTGTCCGGTATCACCAGAAAGTCTGCTCTGGAACTGTGTCGATCCAAGGGCATTCCGGTTTCGGAACGCCGCATCACCATTCAGGAAATTGCCGATGCATATGACGCAGGCAAGCTGTCCGAAGTATTCGGTACCGGTACTGCTGCGGTCATCTCTCCGGTAGGTCACCTGAAGTGGGGCGACAAGGTCATGACGATCAACAACAACAAGATCGGACCGGTTTCCCAGATGATCTATGATACCCTGACTGGCATTCAGTGGGGCAAGATTCCGGACGAATTCGGCTGGATCGTACCGATCGACTAAGCATGCTGCGAAAGATTCTTTCTCCCGAAACCTGTGCAGCCTGCCGGCTCTGCTGCGGGTTTGACTGTACAGACACGTGGGAATTTCCGGTACTGCCGCAGGAAACGGTGGAAGCCATGCACCGTATGGGTGTTTCGCCGAAGCTGGTTCCGGCGGGAGAGGAGCAGACATTTGCGGCACCGCCGCTGCGGGGCGAGGAACTGTTCTTCTGTCCCATGCTCTGCGAAACCGGCTGTACCATGGGGTCGGAAAAGCCCTTTGACTGCAAGGTCTGGCCGTTCCGCATGATGCGGGATTTGACCGGCAATGTGCGTGTCGCTGTGGCGGGATATTGTCCCGGCATGGAACGCTATACCGATGAGCAGCTGGAAACATTTCTGGCGGAAGAAGGCCTGGGCAAGCTGCTGCTGGCATATGCCGCAGAGCACCCTGCACATGTGAAGCCCTATTCCAAAGAATATCGTTTTCTGAACGTAAAGTAAGAACCCGTCTTCTAAGGCAATACCGCACAAAGAGCGTCTGGCGACTTTGCACGCCATCTGCTTGCAAATTTCTCGTCATATTTCACAAAAATGCTCGTGAATACATCAAGTATTCACTCCGCTTTTTGTTTCATCTGACGAAAAATTTGACGACGCATCTGTCGCACAATCTTTGTGCGGTATTGCCCTAAAACCAGAAAGGAAAATACATTATGAAAAAGCCATCTCTCATCATCGGAAAAAAACAGATCATTCTCTCGTGCCTGACCCTGATGCTTGCCATTGCGGTCTATGTCAACTACGCCATGTCCGACGGCAAGCTGGAAACGGCACAGGTGCAGTCCAAGGACAGCGTGACCTACGGGGACACCGCCTTTGTCAACGCCGAAGCGGAACAGAGCGAACCTGCGGCAGAGGACAGCACACCGACAGAGGAATCCGCAGCAGACGGGGCATACTCCACCAACGGAGAAGCCACTGCTGAAGAAACTGCCGCAGAGGTCGAAGCCGACTACGCCGCCGCCGGCAGTGCGGAGAATTATTTCGCACAGGCAAGACTGGAACGGACTTCCAGCCGTGACGAAAGCGTGGCGGCGTTGCAGTCCATGCTGGGGGCAGGAGATCGGACAGAGGACGAACTGGTGACCGATGCCATTGCCGCTGTGGAAACTTCGAAGCTGATCGAAAGCGAAAGCACGATCGAATCCCTGATTCAGGCACAGGGCTATTCCAACTGTATCGTCTATCTGGACGGAGACAGTGCCAAGGTCGTTGTCCAGACTGAGGGGCTGGACGCGGCTCAGGCGGCAGCAATCAAAGACGTGATTTTGGGCGAAGTTTCGGTTCCGGCAGAAAATATTCGAATTTTTGAGGTAAAATAGTTGTATCTGGCGTTGTTTTTTGGTATAATAGAAGAAAGAACTTGTTCGGACTGGCATGGAACGGGCAGCATACCAAATGCGGTTTCTTTCGATTCTATGGAATTCTATAGAGATACCAAAGGAAACAAAAGCAATACATGGGGAAAGCTGCTGTAAAATGTCTACAGCAGCTTTCTTTTTTGCAAAAGTGCAGAAAGCGTTGCAGGCGGACAAGAATTTCAGAAAATGTCAGAATATGAATATGGAGGTAGTTATGACAAAACACGAAACCAGAGAATATGCATTTTTGCTGCTGTACGAGGCAATGGTAAGAGCCGAGGAACTGACCACCATTGAGGATCTGTACGCTTCCACAGAGGAAATGCTGGAACTGCCGATTCCGGAAAAGGTGAAGCAGTACGTTTCCGGTGTGATGTCCCAGACAGAGGAACTGGACAACATCATTTCCGAATACAGCAAACAGCGGAGCCTGAACCGTGTGCCGGCGGTGAACCGTTCGATTCTGCGGCTGGCACTGTACGAACTGAAAAATCTCCCCCAGACACCGGTGAACGTAGTCATCAGCGAAGCCGTGCACCTGTCGCAGGCGTATGCCTATGCAGAAGATACCGCCTTTATCAACGGCGTACTGGGTGCCTATGCCCGTTCGAAGCCGGCGGCAAAGGAGGACACTGCCGATGGCACAAATTCTGGGGATTGATACCAGCAACTATACCACGTCCGCGGCACTGCTGGACTTGGAAACCGGCGAGGTACATCAGGAAAAACAGCTGCTGCCGGTGAAAGCCGGAGAAGCCGGACTGCGGCAGAGTGATGCGGTATTTCACCACACCCGCCAGCTGCCGGAACTGCTGGAACGGCTCCGTCCGTTTCTGGCGGAAAATCCGGTCTGCGGTGTCAGCGTTTCCACCCGTCCCCGCAATGTGGACGGCTCTTATATGCCCTGTTTTCTCACCGGCGTAGGCACAGCCCGTGCCGTTGCCGCAGTTACCGGCGTACCCCTGTATGAAACCTCACATCAGGTGGGGCATGTGCTGGCGGCACTGTACTCTGCCGGCAAGCTGGGAGCCTGTGAAAAACCGTTTCTGGCGTTCCATGTCAGCGGCGGCACGACAGATTCTCTGTACTGCGAACCGGACGAACAGGCTGCCTTGAAGATCACCCCCTGCGGCACCTCTCTGGACTTGAAAGCCGGACAGGCGATCGATCGGGTGGGGCTGATGCTGGGATTGCAGTTTCCCTGCGGAAAGGCACTGGAACAGCTTGCCATGCAAAGCCGGAAACCGTTCCGGATCAAACCGGTGATACGGGGCGTAGACTGCTGCCTGTCCGGACTGGAAAACCAGTGCCGGAAAAAGCTGGAGCAGGGTGAACCGCCGGCAGATATTGCCCGTTTCTGCCTGATGACCGTGGCGGAAACTGTGATCGCTATGACAAAGGCGGCACAGGAACGGCACGGCAAGCTGCCGGTGCTCTATGCCGGCGGCGTGATGTCGAACCAGCTGATTCGTCCGTTGCTGGCGGCGAATGCGGAATGCTGGTTTGCTGCACCGGAGTTCGCCTGTGACAATGCCGCAGGTGTGGCAGTCTATGGTGCATGGCGGAAGCAAGGAGGAAAACTGTGGCAATTTTAAGCGTGACCCAGCTGAACCGCTATGTGGGGTTCAAGCTGAAAGAGGACCGTGCCCTGCAAAGCGTTCTGGTGCGGGGAGAGATCACCAATTTCACCAATCACTATCGTTCCGGACACCTGTATTTCACGCTGCGTGACGCGGAAAGCTGCGTCAAGGCAGTGATGTTCCGGAGCCATGCCCTGCGGCTGAAATTTCTGCCGCAGGAGGGCATGAACGTCATTGCCGCCGCCTCCGCTGCCCTCTATGAACGGGACGGTGCCTTTCAGATCTATGTGACAGATCTCCAGCCGGACGGCACCGGCGGAAAGGCTCTGGCACTGGAACAACTCAAGAAAAAGCTGACGGCAATGGGCGTGTTCGATGCGGCATCAAAGCGACCGCTGCCGGCAATGCCCAAAAAAATCGGTGTCATTACCTCCGATACCGGAGCCGCCCTACAGGACGTGAAAAACGTTATCGGCAGGCGGTATCCGATCGGACACCTGCTGGTCTATCCGGCACAGGTGCAGGGTGATGCGGCGGCGGCTTCTGTCTGCCGTGCCATTGCGGCGGCGGAACGGGACAGCTGCGATGTCCTCATCGTCGGACGGGGCGGCGGTGCTTCGGAAACGCTGGAGGCGTTCAATACGGAGCAGGTGGTCATGGCGATTTACAACTGTACCGTGCCGGTGGTTTCTGCCGTGGGGCATGAAACCGACTGGACACTGGCAGATGCGGCGGCAGACCTGCGGGCACCGACGCCGTCGGCAGCGGCAGAACTGGCAGTCCCTGATGTGCGGCAGATGCTACAGCAGGTACAGGACTGCTCCCGCCGTCTGGAAAACGCCATGCAGCAGCAGTTCCGGCAGAAAGCACAGGAACTGGAACGGCTGCAAGACCGGCTGAAATTACAGTCACCGGCACACCGGCAGGAACTGGCACAGCAGGAACTCTGCCATTTGCAGAAGCGGCTGGAAGCGGGTATCCGGCAGATCTGGCAGCAATGTCAGGAACAGCTGGTGCAGCAGACCAACCGTCTGGACATGCTCAGCCCCATGAAGATTCTGGGGCGTGGCTATGCACTGGCGTACCACGGCGAAGAACTGGTACGCAGTGCCGCACAGGTGCAGTCTGGCGATGTGCTGCGGGTGCAGCTGGCAGAGGGTGAGATCACGGCAAAGGTACAATAACAGACGGCAATACCGCACAAAGAGCGTCTGGCGACTTTGCACGCCATCTGCTTGCAAA
>ERZ827496.3222-NODE-3222-length-14552-cov-4.395254_pt1 | contig 14552 bp, 10 predicted proteins | sample MGYA00519769_ERZ827496 | MGnify/ENA primary metagenome ERZ827496 (study PRJEB31778, sample SAMEA3449327) | human gut metagenome | biome: human gut; feature: human-associated habitat; material: faeces | place: United Kingdom | collected 2010/2012 ...
CCATATTTAAATCATGAGAAATAAAGAGGTACGAAATACCATGTTGTTCTTGTAACCGTTCTAGTAATGTCATAATTTGCACTTGGATAGATACATCTAACGCAGAAATCGGCTCATCACAGATGATACATTGAGGCTCCATAATAAGAGCCCGTGCAATGCCGATACGTTGACGTTGCCCACCAGATAGTTCATGAGCATAACGCTCACCAAATGACATATTTAAGCCAACTTGGTCAAGCACCTCTTTTACACGAATCACGCGATCTCGAGGTGTATACTTTGGATCCAGTTCTAAAGGCTCCTCTAAAATCGCATTAACCGTAAGCCGCGGATTAAGGGATGCATAAGGATTTTGAAATACCATTTGCATCACCGGGTGAACAGACTCTCTATCCACATAAGGGTTGATATGTCGACCATTCATATAAATAGAACCAGATGTAGCTTGATATAAACCCATCAAAGTGTAACCAAATGTAGATTTACCACATCCAGATTCACCTACGATACCTAGGGTTTCCCCTGGTGATTGATATAGACTCACGCCTTGTACGGCATGTACCGTTTGTTTTGGCTTAAATAAGCCGCCTGACAGGGTGAACTCTTTAACGAGATTGTCAGTCTCCCATACGTAACTCATTAAAGTCCCTCCAACTTAGCTAACCAACATGTAAACTGGTGACTTTCACCAACATTTGTAACCATCGGAACCCGACTACCGCAGATTCGCATAGCCCATTTACAACGAGGATTAAATGCGCATCCACGAGGTAAATCAAATAGATCAGGTGGTTGACCTTCAACAGCCTTCAATTCGCCGTGCCATTTACCTTGAGGCAATGCAAGCAACAGCCCCAAAGTATATGGATGACGAGGCTCGCTAAAGATACCATCTACTGTAGCAGACTCAACACATTTACCTGCGTACATAACCATAACCCGATCACAAATTTGAGCAATAACACGTAGGTTATGAGAGATAAAGATAATCCCTATGCCAGCCTCTACGGCTAATGTTTGCATAAGGCGCAAAATTTGTGCCTCTGTAGTAATATCAAGAGCTGTTGTGGGCTCATCACAAATTAAAATCTTGGGACGACCGGCCACTGCCATAGCAATACATACGCGTTGGCGCATTCCACCGCTCAACTCATGAGGATATTGAGATAACCGGCGTTCCGGTGTAGACAGCCCCATCTTCTTCAATAAATCGATGGCAATGGCCCTTTCATCGTAATCTTCACCATACGCATTTGTACGATGGATAACCTCATACATTTGCTCTCCAATGGTCATGATAGGATTCAAGGAGGTCATAGGATCTTGGAACACCATGGCAACCGTCGTACCACGAAGTTCATTCCAATCATCTTCAGTAAATCCTAAACAATCATGACCATCAATCATGAATGTATCCGCTTTAATTTTAGTTTTACCATATGGCAATAAGCCCATTAAAGAGTTAACTAAAACGGATTTACCACACCCAGATTCCCCGACTATACCTAAAATCTCACCAGGGTATAAAGAAATATCTTGATTGCGAATAACTCGCAACGGACCTTGGAAGGTATTGATGGTAATAGATACATTACGTACATCAACAATAGCATTATTCATTATCTATCTCCTTCCTTAGGATCTAATACATTACGTAAACCGTCGCCAAAAAATGCGAAACCAAGCATGGTAATACTAATAGCAACAGCTGGGAAAATCAATTGGAACGGATAAGAGCGCATGCTACTAATACCTTCAGAAGCTAGTACGCCCCAGCTCGCCATAGGTGCATTTACACCTAAACCGATAAAACTAAGAAATGCTTCTGTAAAAATAGCCTCAGGAATGGCCAATGTTAAAGTAATAATGATCGGTCCTACACAGTTTGGTAAAATATGACGCAATAAAATTCGATGCTTAGGAATACCCATAGCTTCTGCTGCAATGATGTATTCTTCGTTTTTAACTTTCAAAATTTGGCTGCGTACGATACGGGCCATATTAAGCCAATACGCAATCCCCAACGCTACAAAAATAGAGATTAGCCCAGGTCCAAGTACAACCATCAATAAGATTACGTATAGTAAAAGTGGAATACCATACAAAACATCTACGATCCCCATCATGATACGGTCTACCTTGCCACCTATATAACCCGCAATGCCGCCATAGGCAACGCCAATCACAAGATTAATAAAAGCTGCTACAAAACCAATGGTTAAGGAAATACGAGCGCCGTACATAACACGTGTATAGATATCACGGCCCAATGTATCCGTACCAAACCAATGGCTAAAGCTTGGACTTTGGTTCGCATCAATTAAGGATTGGTCCGCATAGGTATAAGGTGAAATAAGTGGACCTAGAATAGCAAGCACCATCATCACAATAATGATGGTTGCACCAACTACAGCTAAACGATTTACCTTAAATCGTTCCCATTTACTAGGACGTTTTATAAAGCTAGTAATCTCTTCTTGAGGGGCTCGTTCAATAGGTAAAAAGTCTTCCTTATTCATCTGTCCCCTCCTCCGTTGTAACTCGTGGATCGATTAATGGATAAATCATGTCCACCAAAATATTAAGAAATACTACAAGTGCACTATAGAAAATCGTAATACCAAGAATAACCGTATAGTCTCGGTTATAAATAGATGTTACAAAATACTGACCTAAACCAGGAATCGCAAAAATTGTTTCTACGATAAAGCTGCCTGTTAACAAACTAGCTGCCAATGGACCTAAGTACGTAATAACTGGCAAAATTGCATTGCCAAGGGCATGACGTGTCAAAATGGTCCAAGAACCTAGACCTTTTGCGCGAGCTGTACGAATGTATTCTTGTTGATACACGTCAAGTAAACCACTGCGCGTTAAGCGAGCAATAAATGCCATCGGTTGCGCTGCTAATGTCAACACAGGTAACACCATGTAAGATGGGCCACGCCATAAGGCTACCGGGAACCATCCCAATTCAAAGCCTACTATGTACACAAGAACAGCACCGATAATAAATGTTGGTACCGAAATCCCTATTGTAGATAATACAGTTACCGCATAATCTACAATGCTATTAGGTCTCATGGCACTAATCGCACCAGCTGTAATACCACCAACTATAGCTACCACTAAAGATAATAAGCCAAGCTGTGCGGAAATTGGGAATGCATCACCAATTATATCGTTTACACTACGGCCTTCATATTTAAATGATGGGCCCAAGTCACCTGTAATGACGCCACCTAAATAATCTCCATACTGTTTCCATACAGGATCATCGAGATGATATTTAGCCTCGATACTTGCTTTCACCTGAGGCGGTAATTTCTTTTCTGTTGTAAAAGGCCCACCAGGTATCGCATGCATTAATGCAAATGTTACGGTAATGATGACCCATAAGATTATGATTGCGCCACCTAGGCGTCGAAACACATACCTTGTCATTGTCACTATCCTCCATAAAAAGTCTATCTGTTTTATTATACTACATTATGAAGTTAATTTCATGAATTACATCATTACATTTACAGAAAGCCCTACATAACGTACAATAAAATATATAATATTTTGGAGGTGTCTATGACAGAAGTACCTAGAGTCTTAACAATTCAAGACATGAGCTCCATCGGCCGTTGTGCCCTAACCGTTATGATTCCAATCATCAGCGCTATGCGTTGCCAAGCGGTTCCATTGGCAACAGCTGTATTGAGTAATCACTTAGAATATCCACACTACGAGTTTGTAGATTTATCGGCACATATGAGAGATTTTATGGACTGCTGGGATAAAAACGAAATCGACTTTCACGCTATTGTAAGTGGTTTTTTAGCATCGCCAGAACAAATTCATCTTGTGGAAGAAGCCATCGATCGCTTCGGTAACAATGGCCAAATGATTATCGTCGATCCTGCTATGGCCGATGATGGTCGCCTCTACTCTATTTATACACCTGATATGGTAGTAGCTATGCGCCAACTTGTTACCAAGGCTCATATTGTAAAGCCTAATTACACGGAGGCTTGTTTCTTATTAGATATTCCATTTTCTACAGATCCTATTAGCGATGATGAATTGCGCGATTGTTGCAAAAGATTGTACCAAATGGGGCCTGACATGGTTATCATGACCAGCGTACCATCTGAAACGCATGCGGTTATCGCGGTCTATGATGGGCCAACTGATTATTTAAAAACTTATGATATTCCTCTTATCCCTGTGAAAGCTACAGGAACTGGGGATATCTTTACTGCTGTATTATCCGGTGCAGTAATGAGGGGATATTCACCTTATGATGCGGCAGAGTTAGCAATGAATTTTACTACCAAGGCGATTCAAGCCACAGTGGATACTGTAAAATCAATGAAGCAAGGTGTAGCCTTTGAGCTAGTCTTGCCAGAATTAACTCAACTATAAGCTATAAATAAAGGGGAACTTATGGATTTACTCTATGTTGTATTACGAACACTACTCATATGTACTGTCGGTTTGCTCATTGCATTCCAAGGCCGACGTATGGGATTATCGATTTTTAATCTAACGGGACGGTTAAATCGACTACAATTTATCATATGCTTCATTGTTTTAATGATTTTATTCCACATCGTTCACTACATTGATGATGTATTCTTGGACTTTGTTGTTTCTTTACCAGCCTATTGGTTTACAAGGGTTGTTATATGGATTTTATTAGCATCCTTATTCCCATTATCCTGCATCTTATTTGGCCGTCGTATTCATGATATCGGCTTTAATGCTTGGGCAGGGATTCTATGGTCGGTAATCATCATTTTCATCAATACCTATTCTGCTGTATCGCCATTCAATTACTTGCTTGAACTTTTCGTATGGCTCATAGGCTTCCTATTTTGGGTATTGCCTGGTCAGCCAGAACCGAATCAATATGGTAACCCACCATTTATGCCTGTAAATCGACCAACTTATGAGTCAATGCAACCGTCCATATCTCATAGGGAAAAAGAAATCCGCAAAACGGTGCGTAAACGACGTAAAAAACGATAACAAATTAATAAATAAAAAACGTATCTCTTTATAAAGAGATACGTTTTTTATTTATCACATGTCTTATTATATATAGTTCTTTATTACCTTAATAACTATACCATAATAATTTAAAAGAGTTTCAACCTGATTCTTTACAAACTTAAGTCAATAATATCAACTCTATTATAGTGCAAAGGATATAAGCAATGATAAACTTAACCTTTTGTTTGCGCGCTCTATCATCATCAGAAATCTTAAGTCTATTTTCTAGGAAGCGCTTATCCCGGATTTGCAACAATAAACGTTTAATACGTTCTTGACCTTCAGCGGCATTACACTCGCCGCTATCAGAGGTCAAGGTAGCTTGCTGCATGAAGATGCGCCGATGGAGCTTGCGCATTTGAATCTTGATATTGTTATGAACAAACGCACTTTGCCACTGTTTTCTAGAGTCAAAATACATATATAAATATCGTGGTGTATTCATTAGTAGTAAAGAAAGAATAAAAATCCCCAAAGATATTAAGAAATATGTAGAGAATGAAAACTCTAGTGTTTCAGTTGGTAAGTAATGATGCGCAAAGATAAAGGTAAGCCATACACCGATTGGCATCAAGAGCACTGCCGCAATATCAATGGATCGAAGCCAACTAGTACGAATTGGAACATCTGGCACCGTAAATGTATCTACTGGATCATGAAATGCATAATAATCTATTTGCAATACCGATTGACTAGTTTGAGGATTAGCTAAAAGTACAGGGCCTACACTCCCTATGGAGCGTTCTGGCAAAGGTATAAACTTTTTAAGTTGCGTATTGGGTATTAAATCAAAGCGAATAATACCTTTTTTTTCAAAGCGTACGGTAGATCCCTTTTCGCCTAATGCAATAGGATTAAAAAAGATGCCAAAAAGACTAAGGAACCAGTTACCTAGTAAGTGTAAGATGGAATTTAAAATAAATCCACCCGTATCTAAATTCTCTGTATCGAGCCGAATTGCAAAGGATGATGAGTAATCATCAAACCATAAGTCTTCTAAAGTAAATTCAGCGGTAATCACATTCCCCCATTTAGTAATAATAGATAGGAATATTTGATTATTTGGTTCAAACTCAAAAGTTATAGAATAAAAGAACTTATGATTCCGAAGAGCAGCACGCAACATGCGATTAACCACGTCTTCTTCTATAGATAACAAACGATGATCAAATAAATCTTGTTCTAAAGGTACTTGTTGAACAGGGCTTACCTTTTTCACCGTCGTATCACTATCAGATAATGCTTCATCCACCAATGCTCGTAATTTGGTGAAGATTTTAGTCATAATCCCTCCAAGGGTAAAAAACAGCTTTTGATATACAAATTATACCATATATTGCATGATTTATCGATAAAAGACTACTACATATACTATTAAATATAGGTATACATAAAGCCCCTTTTACATAGTAAAAGGGGCTTTATTACTGCAGTTTAACATTCAGACTATTATAATTTAGTATTTATAATAGATAGTTTAATTGATATTTATTTTTATTGAATACTTGCCATGGATAGATAACAATATTCATAGAAGTGACCACGAAGGGTAATTAATTCTTCGTAAGTTCCATCTTCTATAATTTGACCTTTATCCATAAATAAGATACGGTCCATATGCTCTAATCCTTCTAACTGATGTGTAATATATAAGCATGTTTTATCCTGTACATATTCCATCAAATCACGATGCAGAGCCTTCCTCGTTACTTGGTCTAAACCTTCTAATGGTTCATCTAACAAAACAACTTGAGGTTTTCGCAAGAATAGTCGAGCTAAAGCAACCCGTTGTCGTTCGCCACCACTTAGACCATGACCACCACTACCAACAATCGTATGAATACCATCTGGCAAGCGTTCCACTACAGAGCGCAACGAAGCGCGATCAGTAGCATACTCTAAATCAGCTTCTGAGGCATCCGGTCTTGCTAGTCGAATATTATCTTCAAAGGACGCATGGAAAATATATGTATCTTGCGTTATCGTCCCTAAAGCATTACGCCATGTATCGATAGAAATATCCTTTAACTCTACATCACCAACATGGATTGAGCCACTGTAGTCATATAATCGCTCAAGCATATTAAACAATGTAGTCTTACCAGATCCACTAGCGCCAACAATAGCAATCGATTGACCTTGTTTAATGTCTAATCTAAGATGTTCATAAATACGACGATGCGCATCATAACCAAAGGATACATCAGTAAATGTAATCTCTCGATTAGCATTAAATGGTTTTGGTTCGTTTGGTTCCACTACTGGAATTGACTCATCTGCAAGTGCTATGAGACGACTTGTAGCCACTTTACTTTCAGCACCATGATGAACGGCAGCGATCATAGGTTGTAAGGCCTCAAACCAAGCTTGTGTACCAATAGCAGCAACTGCTACCATAACACTGGCCCAAGCTCCGGTCAACGCATTAGCTGCCAATATGGCTACAATAACAACTGTAATTTGGACTCCACCTAGGAACAGCGTATTGCCTAAGTTCATACCTCGCTCGATAATACCTTTATTAGCATCCACAGTACTCATCATATGTTGAATACGATCGTATACTAACTGTTCATTGCCGTAGCTAATGACATCCTCCAAACTATCCATGGTATCACTTAATAGGGATTTATATTCCCCTTGTTGAGGTCCAATCGCTGTCAACGATTGTTTGTTATGAGCATATACAACAAAAGGCAAAACTAGACCTAATATAAAGGCTGCTAAAACTATAGGCGCAACTAAACTATTATCAATCGTAGATACACCATAGGCAACTAAAATAGTTAGAGCAATGGCTGCTGCAGGCGGAATCAACGTACGCAAGTAGAAAAATTGTAGTACCTCTATATCCCCCATAATGCGGCCTAGCATATCCCCTGCACCAAAACGTTTAAGAATAGCCGGCGCCAATGGTTCTAAATGAGCATAAAACCATACACGCAAACCATACAGACCTTGGAACGCCATACGATGAGATGTATACCGTTCAAAATAACGACATACTGCACGACTAACACCAAAGAAGCGGACGCCGACAATAGCAAGGCTCAAATAAGTAAGACCCGGTTGCAATGCAGCTGATGCCAATAACCACGCAGATACAGTTAATAAGCCTACATTCATAAATACCGTTAAGAATGTAAAAATCAAAGCTAATACTAAGGACCACTTTGCAGGGCTCAGCACAGTAAATAATAATTTCCATCCTTGTATGCCCGTCTTAGAAGTTGAAACCTCAGGAATCTGTATTGTATCTTTCCCCAATACGTAAGCATCTTGATTATCTATCCGAATTGAATTATCAATTTCTTCTCTATGTTCTAAGCTAAATGACTTTTCTGTTTTTAATTGTTCTTCAATAGTTGAAGAAAATTCACCTAAACCAGAGGTAACAAGGTCCTTAAAATAACCATCTACTGCGAGAAGCTTCGCATAAGAACCTTGTTGAATAATGCGTCCATGTTTCAAAACGTATAGTGTAGATGCCCAATGCATCGTTTGTAGACGATGACCAATGATAATGACGATTTTATTATCCATCAAACGTTTGATAGCACTGCTGATAATAGCTTCTGTTTTTACATCAAGATGTGCCGTCACCTCATCGAGAATTAACACTTGTCCCTTTCGCAAAAATGCACGTGCTAAGGCAACCCGTTGACGTTCGCCACCACTTAGACCTAAACCACCTTCTCCGATGACCGCATCAAGACCGTCAGCATGACGACTGATGACATCTAAGAGTTGAACCTCTTTACAAGCATCAAGAATTTCTTTATCACTTACATCCATGCCAAAGGATAGAACCTCACGCAAGGTGCCTTTCATAATGTGTGGATGTTGAGATACATAGGTAATTTGTTGGCGCCACCACTCAATATCGATGTCACATAGATCAAGACCATCTATAGTAACACTGCCTTTAGGAGCAGTCAAAAATCCCCCAATAATATGGGCAATTGTAGATTTCCCTGCCCCACTTTCACCAACAAGCATGATCGGAAAATTACGTTTAGCCACTAATGAAATATGTTGTACACCATTTTCGCTATCTTCATAGGTAAACGTTAAATCCTTAATTTCAATTGCTTGTACCTTACCTTTAAGTTGAGATTGACCACCTATAGGCAGCGATGGCTGGCGATTCATAAACTCTTCGTATTTTAAAATCGAGGTCTTACCTGCCATACCCGTATGGAATGCAGCCCCCAATTGTCTAAATGGCGTATAGAACTCTGGCGCTAATAGCAAAATAAAGAAAGCTGAAAAGAATGAGATTTCACCATCCAATAATGTTAAGCCCAGGTATACCGCAATCAATGCTGTACTAATAGTACTTACGAGCTCAAGAACTAGAGCAGATAAAAACGCCACACGCAATACTCGTAATGTAGAGTCTTTAAACTCCTCAGATAAACGACCAATAACCTTAATTTGATCCTTTGCACGACCAAAAAGTTTTAATGTTGTAATACCTTGCAATACATCAAGAAAATGACCAGATAAGAAACTCATACGCTCCCACTGTTCTTTATTAAGACGATCCGCTTGCTTACCAATTAAGATCATAAAGAATGGAATTAATGGTACGGTGATAATTAGAATGATACCAATAATAGGTAATGTATCTACAATAGCAATACCCATAATAAGAGGAATCATAATAGCATATAGAATTTGAGGGATATAACGAGCTACATAAGCATCTACTTGCTCTAATCCATCAGTAAGCATATGTATCACATCGCCATGGCGTTCCTTATGTTGCACACCAAGTTTAAACATATGCTCTAAGGCCCGTTCTCTAAAGGTTGCTTTTACTGCACTACCTAATCGATTTGCTACGGATTCTTGTATATAATGTGCTAGCAATCTTACAATAATAGCAATTCCTAAATAGATAATAGAATACCTTTCATCATGTAGGGTATTCTCTGAAAATATAAAATTATTAATTAAGGTTCCAAAGAACCAAGCTTGCCCAACAATGGACAGACTTTCTACTAAGCAAGTTAATCCCAGTAGTAAAAGCTGACCTTTATGTTCTAGCAGCGCTTTAAAAGCAGTACGCTGTATCATGGTATCCTCTACGGTAAAACTATTAAAAATATAAAATCAAATCGATTAGACTGCCCCTAACTAAGTATCAATTAAATTTTGTTTAAATATAATCTAAGTTAGTCCAAGTGAATCTAAATTCATCAATATTATATCCATCTTACCACAAAAAAGAGGCGTGCCGCTACGACACGCCTCACATTGAGACTTAAATTTACAATTCACTAGAATTATAAATCTATTCTATTAATAGTGTAAGTCTTTTTCAGATACACGATGACGGAATGTCCAGTATACCCAGATTTGGTAAGCCAATACGATTGGTACAAATACAAAGGCTACACAAGTCATCAAAGTCAATGTGTAAGTAGAGTTACCTGCATTTGCAATAGTCAAGCTCCAATCAGGATTCAAAGAGGAAACCATGATGCGAGGGAATAAACCAGCAAAGTAAGCAGCCGTTACAGAAATAACGGTTAAGGAGCTAAATACAAAGCCCCATTTTGTATTACGAGTACGTGCAGCCCCCCAAGAAATGAGGAAGAACACGATTGCCAACGCAAAGCAAACAATTGCTAATACAGAGTTGAACAAATCTGTAAATACATAAGTTGCACCTACCAATGCTAATGCACCGATAGCTGTAGGAACACCTACCACCAAGGAAGCTGCACGAGCGCGTTCAGAAACAGCACCAGCAGTTTTGATAGAAGTGAATAAGCCACCATGGTATGTGAATACCAAGATAAATGCAATGCCACAAAGTACTGTGTATGGGCTTAACAAATCAAAGAATGTGCCTACATATGTCATGCTTGCATCAATTGGAGTACCTTGAATCAAGTTACCGACTGTAACACCCCACAACAATGCAGGAATCAAGGAACCAAAGAAGATGCAGTAGTCAAAAGTTTTACGCCATAACAAGTTAGGGCTCTTGGAGCGGAATTCAAAAGATACACCACGGATAATAAGAGCCGCAAGCATTAAGAATAACGCTAAATAGAAACCACTAAACAATGTAGCATATACATGAGGGAAGGATGCAAATAATGCACCACCTGCAGTGATCATCCATACCTCGTTACCATCCCAAACAGGACCCAAGGCATTGATCATTTGACGACGTTCAACGTCAGTTTTACCGATGAATGGTAATAAAATACCAGTACCATAGTCAAAACCTTCTAATAAGAAGAAGCCAGCGAATAGTACAGTAATTAAAATAAACCATACCACTTCAAGGTTATTAAAAATTAATTCCATAATCTCGCCTCCTCTTTTTCAACTACATCGTGAGATGGGTTACCATCTGGACCTTTTTTGATGTGTTCTACAGCAAGGTAGATAGCCGCAATAGCTGCTACGATATACACAAGTGTAAAGCCGATGATTGTAGTCATAATTTCTGGAGCTGTAACGGATTTAGAAGCACCGTCTACAGTTAATTGCAAGCCATTTACAAGCCATGGTTGACGACCTGCTTCTGCTACAAACCAACCTGTGGAATGAGCAATGAATGGCAATGGCAATGTCCAGAACATAATTTTTAAGAATGTGCGATTTCCAACCAATTTGTCTTTTGCATTAAGGATAAGACCTACAAATGCAACAAGCAACATAATGGAACCAGCTGCAACCATGACACGGAATGTCCAGAAGATTGCTGGAACATCTGGAATATAGTTACCAGGACCGTATTGAGCCTCGGATTTGGCTTGAAGATCTTTAATACCTTCTACTTTACCAGAAGTAAAGGAGTTTTGAGTTAAGAAGGACAAACCACCAGGGATTTCAAGTGCACCCGTATTCTTTTGAGCTTTAGTATCAATGTTAGCTACCAAAGAGAATGGAGCTGGATCTTGAGTTTCCCAAAGAGCTTCCATAGCTGCCATTTTCATAGGCTGTTCTTTAGTAATATATTGGCCTTGATGATGACCTGCAAAAGCACCTAATGTACCAGCAATTAAGGTAATTACCATACCCCATTTTACAGAGGTTTTATAGAAATCAACATTGCTCTTACGAATCAAGTGCCATGCGCTGATAGCCATAATGATGACACCTGCTGTCATGGAACCATTTAATACAATATGAGCAAATTGACCAGGTACATAACCATTAGATACGATGGTTGCGAAGTTTTCCATTTCCGCACGACCATTGCGAATTACATAGCCTACAGGATGTTGCATAAAAGAGTTTGCTACAAGGATCCAGAATGCGGATAAATTGGTACCTAATGCAACTAATGTTGCGACAGTAGCATGCGCTTTATTAGATAAGCGACCCCAACCAAAGATCCAAACGCCCATAAATGTAGATTCCAAGAAAAATGCCATTAATGCTTCAAGGGCAAGTGGGGCACCAAAAATATCACCCATAAAACGAGAATATTCTGCCCAGTTCATACCGAAATGGAACTCTTGAACGATACCTGTTACAACACCCATGGCAAAGTTAATTAAGAATAATTTACCCCAGAATTTTGCCATTTTTTGGTAAACTTCTTTACCGGTGCTTACAAAGGTCCATTCTAAAATGGCTACGATAACCGTCATCCCTAATGTGAACGGTACGAATAGCCAGTGATAGATAGATGTTAGCGCGAACTGTAAACGTGCTAAATCCAGTGCTTCAAACATGTCTTTTCCTCCTTAGAATTGACTCAAAAATACACACTTGATGAATGTCTTACATCGTTACGCATGAGATACACAAGGATTCATGGTCTCTAAAATCTCTTTTTCGCGCACAGCTAATTTATCGAAAGTCACACTTTCCATCTGTCTTACAAGTTCAGCTTGTACAACAGACATAGCTTCATTAACTGCACATTGGCCCATACATGCTTTTGAGCAAGAACCGACATCATACAAACAACGCTGTAAATACGTATCCCCCTCAACGGCTCTAATCACATCGAGCATGGAAATATCTTTGGGCTCACGATTTAATGCAAATCCACCATCCACCCCGCGGAAGGATTTCATGATTCCTGCTGCAATAAGGCTGCGCATTATCTTAAGCAAAAAACGTTCTGGAATCATCTCTTGCTCAGCCAATACACCGCCGGTTACCTTCTGACCAGATGGTAACATCGCCATGTGCAAAATCATGCGAAACGCATAGTCCGTGGCTTGATTTAATTTCATAAGCACTCCTTTTCCAATAACAACGTCTACGTATTACTACATTTAGTATAAACGATATAAAACAATACTGCAATGGTATTGTTTTATAAAACTGTAATTAATATCACAAAAAAGGACTATTAGTAAGATACTAATAGTCCTTCTCATTTATTATATGTAGTTCTAAAAGAATTAGCCAAATAGAAGATGTCCTACTTCATAAGCAATGGCAGCTACTATACCAGATAGTGGAATTGTTACGAACCACGCCATGACCATAGAACGTGCTACGCCCCAGTTTACTGCTTTAATACGCTTAGAAGCACCTACCCCCAACAAAGAACCACTCACAACATGTGTGGTACTTACAGGTAAATGCAAGAATGTAGCAGTAAAAATAGTAATAGCAGAGTTTAAATCGGCTGCAAAACCATTAATGGTTTCTAATTTAAAGATTTTTGTCCCCATGGTGGAAATAATTTTCCAACCACCAACAGCCGTACCACAAGCCATCGCAGTCGCACAGCATAACTTAACCCATAACGGAACATCTAAGGTATCAATATAACCACCGCTAAGTAAGGTCAATGTAATAATCCCCATCGCCTTTTGTGCGTCATTGGAACCATGTGAAAAAGCCATCATAACGGCCGATACGATTTGCATGGATCTAAATCTATCATTTAAAACAATAGGAGAAAATCTACCAAAGAGGAGTAGCAACAATTTCATGATGATATAGCCACCAACCATTGCTACTAATGGTGATAAGATGAGAGAAAAGAAAATCTTTAAAATCCCTGATTCATTTAAAGCATCAAAACCTACTGACCAGCCTACGGCACCAATGATACCACCAATTAGTGCATGGGATGATGAACTAGGGATTCCCCAGTACCAAGTCAGCAAATTCCATACGATGGCCCCGATAAGGGCTGCTGAAATGATACCACTATTGATAAGAGATGGAGACATAACAATATCACCACCGATTGTCTTCGCAACCCCAGTACTTACCATAGCACCCAAAAAATTAAGTGCCGCCGTCATCATGATTGCTTTTTTAGGTTCAATAGCACGGGTTGAAACAGATGTGGCAATCGCATTAGCCGTATCGTGGAAGCCATTGATGTAGTCAAATGCTAGGGCTAATAATACGACTAGCCAAACTAAGTAATGTGACTCAAGCATACTTCAATACTACCCGGCGGAATGTACCAACCAAATCTTCGCAACCATCGATTACATCCTCCATGGCGCTAAGGATTTCCTTCCATTTGATAATTTCAATTGGATCTGTACACTCTGTAA
>ERZ827496.3240-NODE-3240-length-14502-cov-3.430055_pt1 | contig 14502 bp, 15 predicted proteins | sample MGYA00519769_ERZ827496 | MGnify/ENA primary metagenome ERZ827496 (study PRJEB31778, sample SAMEA3449327) | human gut metagenome | biome: human gut; feature: human-associated habitat; material: faeces | place: United Kingdom | collected 2010/2012 ...
TATCAAAATCCGGAGCGTAGAGGTGGTCATAGCCCATATTTTCAAACAATTCAATAATTGCCTGTTCATATGTATCCTCTGTAAATAAATTTGACATGTTCAACCTCCTGTATTTTGCGTTATATTTTTATGGTAAACAATAATTTACTTGAACAAGTGCTTGCCATATACCGTCATCATTTTGTAGATACCACAAACGAATTGAGACAAATTTGTCGTGCTGACGAATATTTTGATATTTCCATTGGTAAAACTCCTCCGAGAAAAGAACCACAATGGTTTAGCACTAATCCAAAGGATGTTACTTGGGTATCTATTTCTGATATGGGTACTTGTGGTTTATACATTAGCGAAAGCTCTGAACAACTTACAAAGGAAGCAGTTGACCGTCATAATGTCAAAATCGTACCTGACAATACCGTTTTGCTTAGTTTCAAATTGACGGTTGGCAGAATTGCAATAACAGACGGCGAAATGACTACCAACGAAGCCATTGCTCATTTCAAAACCGACAAAAAAGAAATCAATGAATACTTATATTGCTATCTGAAATGCTTTAATTATCAAACAATGGGAAGCACATCATCAATCGCAACTGCTGTAAACTCAAAAATCATTAAAGGTATGCCTTTCATAGTGCCTACCAATGAAGAAATAACTGAATTTCATAGTTTAGCAGCTCCTATGTTTGCAAAAATCAAGGCAAATCAAGCTGAAATACGCAATTTGACATTACTTCGTGATGCTCTTTTACCCAAGCTTATGTCCGGTGAGCTTGGTGTTTCGGACATCGACTTTTAAGCCACTGATAGACTCGAAAACTGCTCCGCAGTTTCCTCGTTAGCACCTCTGCCAGACATCTTGACAACCGTATGCAAGCATCCGTTTGTCAAGATGTCTGCCTACGCTGCTTACGCAGCTATCCGTGCTTTGCACGGATCCGGCGCTAAATTATTGTTTATCTCCATATTAGTACTAATTTTCTTTTCAATAACATCCAGTATCCTAACTATTCGGTCCTGCGTTTCTAGATCAGGTACATCTATCGGTGTTGGTGCTAATTCAGAAGAAAATGTAATTTGAGGAAAGGTTCCAGATCTCATCTCAGCAAGTTGTTGCAAATCCTCAAGTACTGATTTTGATGACAAAAAAGAAAGCAAAAACCTTGGACGCACAACATCTTCCCGAGGTCTAAGCACCATCAATTTTGTTGATGCAATATAATTTTCCGTATCTTCAAAATCAATAAACGCATATCTTTTGTTTGCTGGTCTAATTTCAGAATACAAAATATCATTTTTCTTAAAAGTCTTTTTAAACTGCCCCTTCAAGTTTTTATTTTCTACTACTTGATGATTTAGCACTTTTCCTTCTAATACATCAGAGGTGTTTATTAATACAACCTCTTCATCATCTCCATGATAAGTATCTGAAATCGTATCGCACAAATCACCAATTGTCATTTTCTTCCATTCTGTCATATTGTCATCTTCCTATCCAATATATTTGCGGTGAGCAATCTTAACATTGCTCTGTTTTACCATTGCATACTGCAAGGTCGTATCTATCTTTCTATGCCCCAAAAGCTGTTGTAACTGCTCAATGGGCATTCCTTTATCTATCGCCGTCGTTGCAAGTGTGCGCCTAAACTTATGTGGATAAACCCTTTGCAAACCTAATTGCTTTCCAAATTCTCGCAATCGAACTTCAACACCACCTATTTTCAATCTTTCATATGGTGACTTTAACGATACAAATAACGCAGGATTATCATCCGTTCTGCTCCTCAGATAATCCTGTAAATGTATTTTTGTGCGAGCATCAAAATAAACTACTCGTTCTTTACTTCCTTTTCCGAAAACGATACATTCTCTCTCGTTGAAATCAATATCGTTCCGATTTAGTAATACCATCTCACCGACACGCATTCCTGTCGAAGCAAGCATATCAATAATTGCCAAATCCCGAAGTTCTGTGCAATTGTCGCGCATTTTTTCCAAGTCCTCATCTGTATAGGTTTCCTTGATATTAGCTGCTGTTTTCACCTTATGGATACGGCGGACAGGGCTTTTCAAAATGTAATCCTCGTCCTCCATCCATGAGAAAAAACTTGACAAAATTCTACGGATGTTATCTATCGTCACACGACTTGATTGCTTTTCATTCTGATAATTTATCAGATAAGAACGCAAATCTTCAGTTTGTATATATCGAATACTCTTATCAACGGAAATTAACATTGTCTCTATTGTAGTGCGATAATATTTCAATGTTTTCTCCGAACATCCCTCAATTCTTTTTGCCGAGATAAAAGATTCTACCAACTGCGAATTATCATTATCATTCTCCTCAAGCACTGTTATTTCACAGCCATGTAATGTATATTCCAAAACCTTTTGCAGTTTCTGCATCTGGGCATTGTCGAGGTGCGGCAGCATCTGTTGCATTACATCAATAATGATCTGTTGTTTCATATGTCATTCTCCTTTGTTATTATACCAGAGAACAACTCAACGGCAGTTCTATCGGTTTATTATTCCCGCCGTTGGTAGGAATTGGTTACATAACAAGCCAATTAGTTTCCATGATAGAAGTCATTCTCACTATATTGAGCCCATTTTTTATACATCTCCTTATAGTGCCGTTTAATGTATGCTTGTATTTTTCGAATATCTCTATCATTAAGCATTCCTCTATTCTGTAACACAGTATCACCGTCAGCCTTTACGAAAAACTTAGCAGATCCTTCTTCTGTAAGTTTTCTGTCGCTTGCATGTACATGCATACACTCAATCACGCAAAAAGAGGTAAAATACAGATAGTACCCACAAATCTTATCCTGATAATATTTAGGCATCCCCATCCTCCATAAATTCTCGATCACTTTTCCAGTAATCTGTAACAATGCAAATCTCAATATCATCCATTGTCGTTTCCAATACCGTTCCATCCTCCGAAATCACCAAAGCTTTCTCTGGATTATTTAGATTCAAGATACGGATTCGATTTTCTTCGCGCGTAAATGCATATCCGTTAATAATCATATCCGCTTGATCCGCAATCTGTTTAATCTTGTCCATAAGCCAACCTCACTTCCTTAATGGGTTTTAAAAAAAACGAGGCGTCAATATATAAATCCCTCAAAACAGGAATCATATCAATATATTCCTCCTCCGGTTCCGCATTATGCTGATACTTTGCCATTACAACGATATACCCATTATCCCATTCTTTTATGGAAATAAATCGCTCTAATGAATATGGTCCACGAAAACGAATTATCTTATCTCCATAACGGAATTGAATCATATCTTTATCATTACTCAAATACGCCTTTTCCGTATCCATAATACCCTCCTTCTTAATTGATATTATATATAATCTACGCTCTACCGTAAACAATAATTTAGCGGCTTAGATGTCTATATCGGATATATCAAGCTCACCGGACATTAGTTTTGATAAAAGTGTGTCACGAAGTTTGGATAATAGTTTGTTTTCATCCTGATTATTACGATACTGTTGCTTAAATGGTTGCACAAAATCAGAAAACCGTATCATTTCTTCTTCTGGAGGAATAGGAATTTCGATTTTTTCAAGTGTCGCTACTGTTATCTGTGGTTGTGCTGAACCAGTATTCATTATTTTAGTGTCATGTAGACGTAGATAATGGTACAAGTAATCGTCGTGCATTGTTTTTTCAGTAATGATAGCAATGGATAAATTTGTTAGATAGCAATTTGCTGGCGTGTACTTTACATCGCCGCATCCACCAACGCCACGAGCCACTATAATAAGCTGTGGATTTTCAAACATTACTTCTGGATATGTTCCAACTATCTGGTAGCCACTAAATGCATGGTAGTGTCCTGTCCCTAATTTGTCTTTCTTAGGCATTGTACCATATTTGAACTTGGCAATGGTTGAAAGAGGTTTATGTGTGTTGGAAATTTGTTCATACTTACCAAACATATTATAAAAGGCAGTAGTCACTTGTTGTTCTAAATTATTGTTTATAGCATTGTTAAGCTCGATTTTGTCATCTAAGTCTCGAAGTATTGAGGCTACTACCTTCTGTTCCACCAATGATGGCAAATCCACTTCAATACCGTCAAATGTGTCTCGCGTAATAGTATCAAACACCGAGCCATGAGTATTCTTTTTCAAAACCACCACATTATGCTTAATCAAGTAATATAAATATTCCTCATCAACAAGACCTTCTTTTGCGCGAAGTCCATAACACGACTGATTAAAAGCCATGGGATATGAAATCATCGCCATTTCTCCGACAGTCCCACGTGCTGAAATTATTGAATCATTTCGCTTAAGCAATTTCGTCGAACTATTATCAAGTCCTGCTTGTGTAATGGTCTTCTCTGTTTCATAGACGTAGCGATAATCATTGTTAAAGTCCTTTACAGAAAGCCAAGGAATGTTACCATTCCAATATTCCGGCTTACTTGTCTTCGGAGTTCCGCCACCAATAATATCCATTATTTCGGAGAGTTTATATTTCATACCCAATCGCCCCCAATTTCTTCCTAATCTCTCCCTCCAGCTCATGTGACTTTACAAACATCTCCGACAATTCCGATGTCAACCGGTCCATCTTTTCATCAAATGGCTCATCGTCCTCTTCCTGCTCTTCAATACCCACATAACGGCCAGGTGTAAGGATATAATCTTGTTTCTCGATTTCAGAAGTGTCGGCAACAGCACAAAAGCCCTTAACATCTTCAAGTGTTCCATCAGCAAAAGCTTCATAGGTATCTGAAATCTTCTTGATATCATCATCTGTCAGCTCCCGAAGCTTACGGCTCACCATCGTTCCCATTTTTCGAGCATCAATAAATAAAGTCTTTTCCGGTTGTTTCTTCTGCTTATTGATAAACCAGAGCGAAACTGGAATCTGCGTTGTATAGAATAGCTGAGTAGGCATTGCAACGATGCACTCAACTAAATCGGCATTGATAATATTCTTACGAATTTCACCCTCTCCACCTGATTGAGATGAAAGTGAACCGTTCGCCAATACCATGCCAATACGACCAGCTGGTGCAAGATGAAAAATCATATGCTGAAGCCATGCAAAGTTGGCGTTTCCTGCTGGAGGTATTCCATATTTCCAGCGCTGATCTTCTTTTAGTTTATCCAATCCCCAATCAGAAAGATTAAACGGAGGATTCGCCATGATATAATCCGCTCGCAATGTTGGATGGCGATCATCTAGAAATGTATCTGCGGCATAAGCTCCGAGATCTGGTTCAATTCCACGAATAGCAAGGTTCATCTGTGCCATCTTCCATGTAGTAGGGTTCGAGTCCTGACCGTAGATAGAAATGTTACTGATGTTACCACTATGGTTCTCAACAAATTTTGCAGACTGAACAAACATACCGCCTGAGCCACAGCAAGGATCATATACTCTTCCCTTGAAAGGTTTCAATACTTCCACCAAGGTACGTACTACGCAAGATGGCGTAAAGAATTCGCCGCCACGTTTGCCTTCTTGTTCAGCAAACATAGAAAGACAATACTCATAGGTACGACCCAAGATATCCTTTTCACTGCCGTGTTCAATCATTTGGATATTGGTAAATAAATCTACCACATCTCCCAATCTTCGTTTGTCCAATTCCGGGCGTGCGAAATTCTTAGGGAGAATATCTTTCAATCGTTTATTTTCTTTTTCAATTGCACGCATAGCATCGTCGATAACAGCACCAATTTCCGGTGTATGTGCTTTCGTCGCAATCTCGCTCCAGCGTGCGTTTGCCGGCACAAAGAAAATACCTTCCGAAGTATATTCATCAATATCTTCCTCGAATCCGTCGCCTTCTTCAACAAGTTCCTGATATTTATCGTCAAATCTATCTGAGATATATTTCAAAAAAATCAACCCCAGGACAACATTCTTATATTCTGATGCATCCATATTGCCACGAAGCACACAAGCCGCATCCCATATTTGTTTTTCAAATCCAATCGTAGCCGTATTTCTATCTGCCATCTTTGCTTTCCTCCCTGTCATGTCATTTTCGCCGAAACCAATGATTCCATCTCATCCTTAAATTTTCTGCATAACTCCATAATGTACAAACACCATACTTGCATATAATACCATATAACCACTCTTTTAGGGGAAGATATTTTTACAATCTTTCATTTCACGTTAACTAAAAAAGTAAATTCCACATTGGGTTTACAAGTGGAATTTACTTTTTCATTCAATCTTTTTGTATTTTTGTGCTAAGCATCTAACAGATTACGATATTTGATATCTTGTTTATGCTATTTACCGCATCGGATATTCTGTCTGATCTGTCCATTTACAGTCCAAGTATCGTTTCTACGGTCTTTTGCATATCTGCAGTCTCGCATACAGTATCATGCAGAACCGGTGCAGAACGAATCTCTTCCACAGCCTGCGGTATCGACACTCCTGACACTTTGCTGAGCTCGTCGATCAGCGCAAAATCATCCATGCCCTCATACTTCGCATCAATTGCTGTCATAACACTTGTTGCAAACTTATATGGACTTGCTGTCGATGCGATCACTGTCTTGGTCTCATCTCCGGTGCGGTCCTTGTATTCTTTATATACAGCGGATGCAACCGCGGTATGTGTATCCATAACATATCCTGTCGCATCATACACACGCTTGATCTCTGCTGCTGTCTTCTCCTCAGAAGCCCATCCGCCAACAAAATCAGCAAGCTGTGCCTTCATTTCTTCCGTCAACGTATACTTACCATCAGCAGAAAGCGCATCCATCATTTCTTTCGTCTTTGCAGCGTCTTCTCCGGCAATGCGATAGATCAAACGCTCTAAGTTGCTGGAGATCAAAATATCCATAGATGGCGAACTTGTCAATACAAACTCACGGTTTCTATCGTAAACACCGGTATCAAAGAAATCGTACAATACTTTGTTCTCGTTGGATGCACAGATTAACTTTCCTACCGGGATTCCCATGTTCTTTGCATAAAATGCAGCTAAAATATTACCGAAGTTACCGGTTGGAACCACGAAATTCACCGGCTCACCCTCAGCTACGGTTCCCGCACCAAGCAATCTTGTATATGCATATACGTAATATACTACCTGTGGCACCAAACGACCGATATTTATGGAATTAGCAGAGGAGAACTGATATCCCTTAGCATCCATTGCTGCCGCAAGTTCTTTGTTATTAAACATTGCCTTAACACCGCTTTGCGCATCATCAAAGTTACCGGTAATGCCAACTACTTTCGTATTAGCACCCTTCTGTGTCACCATCTGGCGTTCCTGGATCTTGCTGACACCGTTCTTTGGATAAAATACAATGATGCTTGTGCCCTCTACGTCTGCAAAACCTGCCAGTGCTGCCTTACCGGTATCTCCGGAAGTTGCCGTTAAAATAACGATCTCATTGGTAATATGATTCTTCTTAGCAGAAGTCGTCAACAAATGTGGCAGAATTGACAACGCCATATCCTTAAAAGCAATTGTTGCTCCATGGAACAACTCTAAATAGTATGCACCTGCTTTTTCTACCAATGGTGCGATCTCCTTGGTATCAAATTTATCATCATAGGCACGGTTAATACAGGACTTAAGCTCGTCCTCTGTAAAATCCGTCAAAAACAACTTCATAACCTCATAGGCAGTCTCCTGATAACTCATCTTTGCAATCTGGTCCAAAGATACATCAAGCTGTGGGATCTGATCCGGCACAAATAATCCGCCGTCATCTGCAAGTCCCTTCAAGATTGCCTGAGATGCTGTTACCTTAGTCGCCGCACTTCTCGTGCTCTGATATGTTACGTTCATGTCGTCCTCCATTCCTTTTCATCCTGTTCGTTTCTGTTGATCAATGTCTTGACCATTATATTCCACATATTGCAAAATATTGCACCAAAACAAAACTATCATACTTGTTTTTGATGTATTTTTCAACCCCTGTTTGACAGGGCGGCAACATCTGCACTGTTGCAATGGATCACTGCATCCAATGCATGATCGTTTTGCCCATGCTCTTATGAATATCCATCTCAAAAGCACGAACCATATCTGCCATGCTGCGCACTTCTATTCTTGCACCCACGATAGCATCCAGATAATTTACGATCTCCGGATGACTTTGATACAATTCCACCGTCTTTACAAAATCACTGCGGCCACTTCTGCTGCTTCCATACAATCGAAGTCCTTTTTCTAAAACCATCCGGGTATTGATAGGTACAGGATACTCCGATACGCCAAGCAGACCGATCGTGCCCTCCGGTTGAATATGATCTATGATCTGATCGATCGCACTCTGCGATGCCGCACCACCAACACACTCAAACGCATGATCTACAAGCAGCCCCTCCGGAATATCTGTTACGCGATACGTTGCATCTGCAAAGGCAAAGTTAGCCAATTTTTCATTATCCACTCCAAAAACAGCAAGCTTCGTATCCGGAAACATAGCTTTACAAAAAATCGCTGTGATATAGCCTAAATTGCCATCCCCCCAGATACCGATCATATTACGGCGTGCATGTGCGATCCGATCAAATCGCTGCAGTGCATGAACGCTGACGGATACTAACTCCGTAAACGCTGCCACGACCGGGTCGATCCCCTCCGGAAGCACAACTAGTCTGTCCGGCTGTAAGCTGACATACTCCTGCATAAATCCATCAAACCCACTTGCACGGAATTTACTGGACCGCAAATAATTTTCGGCAATGATATCATCGTGTTCCGTTGGTGTATTCGGGATCATGATCACCGTCTGTCCGTAGGAAAACTGCCCGGTCGGATCGTGAACTACTTTGCCGATTCCCTCATGGATCAATGCCATCGGAAGCTTTTGTTTGAGAACTTCTGCCGGTCTGCTTCCCTGATAATATCTCTGATCGGCATGACAAATGGATAAATGTGTCGGACGCACGATCACTTCCTGTCCAAATAATGGCACTTCACCAAATTCTACTTCAAATCGTCTCGGTGCTACGAGACGGTATACCGCATTTAACATTACTTATCCATCTCCCCATTTCTGATCAATGATTCTGCCACACGCAGATCATATGGGTAGGTAATCTTAATATTGAACACCTCACCCTGTACCAAATGCACCTTTTCTCCCTTCATGACAAATATCTTAGAAGCATCCGTAAGGATTCCCTTCTCCTCATCACTTAGCGAATAATACAGGTCTTTTAATTTCTTGGCACGAAACGTCTGCGGCGTCTGTCCCTGATACATCTTAGATCTGTCCGGTACATCACTGATAATCTCTCCATTTTCGCTGGCCACGATCGTATCCGTTGCCGGTATCACGGTATCCACTGCATCATACTTCTGTCCATATTCAATATTTTCTTCGATGATGCGATGTGTTAAAAACGGACGCACAGAATCATGTGTGACAAGCAGTGTGTCGTCATCCAAACCATAGCCTTCCTCGATATAACGAATAGAATTCATGATCGTTTCGTTGCGTGTCTCTCCGCCTTCCAATACAACGACCCGGTCAGTATCCCCCATATACTGGCGAACAAGATTTCTCGTATGTTCTACCCACTGCTTCGGACACAAAACGATCAATTTTTCAAAGGCATCATGCACATAAAACTTCTCGATCGTATGAATAATGATCGGTTTATCTCCAATTTTGATATACTGTTTTGGCTTCTCTGCATTTCCCATGCGGCTGCCTATTCCTCCGGCTAATATCACTCCAAATACCATCTTAACTCTTCATTCCTTTCTACTAAATATGTCTGAGCAGTGCCCCTGCTTTCCCCCATTTACAACCTTCCACACACTGAAAATCACGGTATCCACAACGGGCACAAGGCTTATCATCTTCTAACAGATCCTCCAAACGTCTCCGATTGGCAGAAGACAGGTTCTGCTTATTTTTCGCGAAACGTGCCACCAGCTCTTCCGTCAACCGCATGATCTCCAGCTGTGCTCTCCCACACATGCGCTCTTTACATTTCAAGGCAAAATCCTCAAACAGTCCTTGCTCTGTTACGGAAACTAACATTCCCTGCGGGAACTGCTCTGCGACTCCGGCAATATCCTGCAGCCATTCCTCTTGAAGTGACTGTTCCTGCAGTAATTCCGGTACATAATAACCATATTCCCCAGGCTTATCTCCCACAAAGTTGATCTTTACACGGAGCGTACGATGTCTCTGCTCCTGTGCAACCTGTGCAAAAGAAGCCAAAAATTTTGCCGTATACACATCTCCAAAGTACTCGACATTATCATCGTCCAGCTGTCCGGTCGCCTGCACGGGCATGAAACGAAAGTATTCATTTTTATTATCATGAAAAATCCGCTTACCACCGATCACTACATCAAGGGACTTTACCAACCCGGAGAGTTCTTCTGCCAGTCTCTTCGAGAATGCATCTGCCTGTCCATTTAACTGATCACGCATCTGCTCCGCCCAGTCCATCACATAAAAGATATTGCGAAACGGCAGCGAATACACCATCGAAGTCGGGCAAAAGACCGACAACATGTATCTGGCATTCTCATAAGCAAGTTTGTCCGCCTCGCGCTCGCTAAACTTCTCCGGATACAAAGCTTCGATCTGTTGTTTCAAAATATCATGCCACTTTTCATAAAGTATGGCCTCTTTTTCACTTTGCGGCTTCATCTTTGTATATCTGGCACTCTTTTCGGATGTATTTGATACTCCGATAGAGTTAAGCAGCATTGCAATAATCTTCGGGCACTGTATTTCCATTGTTACCATACTATGCTGAAACACAGAATGATGACCGTTTTGTGCCGTATTTTCTGCACGTCTGAGCGCCTTTTGCGGTTCTTGCGTACGTATTGTCTCGTAGCCGTCTGCAGCATAGCAGGTACCTGCATACTTTCCACTCAGAAATGTCAGCTCATCCGTCAACTGCGCACCGGACTCACCGTCAATCTCCTTCGAAACACCAATTGTATTTATTGTAACCATATTTTTTATCCTTTCCGATCTTCTTTTATATGCACAAAATTGTGTATATAGTTTTGTATATATCGTCGAGTACATATATAGTCAGGTATATATAATGATAACACAAAGCAAATTGCGGTGCAATAATGCCTCGCTTTCTTACCGCAACAGACATCACTGTACCGCAATCATATAGGATCACTATCATTGACCCTTTCGTTATTTTATTCTTCATCCTCCGACGTTTCCGGCTTTTTGGTTGTCTCCGGTTGTTTCGTTGTCGTCGGTTTCTTCGCCAGCTTTGGCTTCTTCGTTGCCTTTGGTTTCTTCGCCAGCTTTGGCTTCTTCGTTGCTGTCGGCTTTTTCGTTACTGTCGGCTTTTTCGTTACTGACGGTTTAGAAGATGAATCTGTCGTTGTCTTCGAGGAACTTCCGGATCGATGATAACAGATAACCGGAGTTCCCTGCTCGACCAAGCTGTAAATCTTCTTGGCTGATGATGGCGGAAGATTTACGCATCCATGAGAACCGCCGGTACGGTATAAAGTGCCACCAAAACGACTTCTCCAATACGCATCATGAAAACCAATGCCTCCATTAAACGGCATCCAATAACTTACCGGTGTCTCATAATTTTCTCCACGCAATGTAGCATTGCGCTGCTTGTAAGTAATTCCATATGTACCTGCCGGCGTTGCATGTCCCTGCGATTCATTTCCCGTTACACACGCAGTATCTAATACAACTTTTCCATTTTTGACCACAAACACGTGCTGACCACTCAGATCCACTTCTGCATAGGTATCACCGTAGTCTTTGTCACCGTAGCTGACCGCTGTTTGACGATATTCCGGTGTACGCTCTTTGACAGCACCTTTTTGGATCAATTTAACCAGTTTATCTGTTTCCTTGACTGTATTCATCCACCAGCCATAATCTCCACCGTATACAGTAACTGTATCACCGTACGCAGTCTTAAACTTACGATTGGTAAATACGGTATCATATTTACGATGAAGTTCCTGTACAAACTTCTCCACCTTATTGCGACGAAGCTTTACTGTGTTGTCCTTTTTGATCTTGATCCACTTATTGATACGCGTACCATCTAATACAACAGTATCATCGCCAAATTGATATGTAATCTTTGTTCCAACATAACGATTTAATGTTTCTACAGCATCTTTTAAGACATCACTTTCACTGGTGAACTCCGGCTTTTTATATGCTTTTTCCTTGCTTAGATCAACAGATTCCTTCAATGATGCAACTGCCTTTTCAATCACCTCGCAAGTTGCCTGCTCATCCAAAATATCTCCCTGCTGCTCCGAAACGATCTCATAACCTTTTCCCTCTGTATACTCGGCAATTGAAGCGCTCACCGCTTCCGTACCGTCTGTGGCAGATGCCCCCTTTAAGGCCGACACTTCCTTCGCAAGAAGATCCTTATCATATGACAGTGTATGACTGATCTCATAATCTTTCTTGTCTCCGACAAAAAACTTTATGAATCCCTGGCCTTTCAATATATCATATAATGGCTGCGCATCACCGACTGCCAATCCGATGTCACTTCCTTTGATCGTTTCCTCAAAAAAACTTTCATCTCTGGATTTCTCATCAATCTTGCGTTCTTTGACATTAATGGAATATTCTCCGATCCGCTTCTGAAGCTGTTTCACACTCATACCGGAAACGTCAATCCCATTGACCTTCGTTCCTTTGGCAAAGTGTCCACTCGAATATACTGCGATCACGATCGCTGTTATAATAAGTACGCCTGCTGCTATTGCCACCGGAATGATCCACTTATGCTCTTTGAAATAATCTTTTACTTTCATACTTTCTTCTACTCTCTTCTTTCTTCTGTCATAATATATTTGCTGTATAAGTATATACCGCAAAACCTTTTCTGTAAAGGATAGAATTATCGATTGTCAATTTTTTCCGGGTACATATCGTGCCACAACATTCTTTTTTCTGCCATTTGTTCCCATTTGGTATCAGGGCGTCCATAATTGCAATATGGATCGATAGAAATTCCTCCACGTGGTGTAAACTTGCCCCATACTTCAATATACTTCGGATCCATTAATTTAATGAGATCTTTCATGATAACATTGACGCAGTCTTCATGGAAGTCACCATGATTGCGAAAACTAAACAAATATAATTTTAAGGATTTGCTCTCTACCATTCGTTCTCCTGGTACGTACGATATCGTGATCGTTGCAAAATCCGGCTGCCCTGTGATCGGACATAAACTGGTAAATTCCGGACAATTAAATTTGACAAAATAATCATTATCCGGATGCTTATTCACAAATGTTTCTAAAACTTCCGGTGCATAATCCTGTGGATATTTCGTCCCCTGGTTTCCTAATAATGTAATACTCTTTTCCTGTTCTCTCATTGCATTTCCTCCCTCTGTTGCAGCATCCTTATGCCACCTTACCGATCAATACCGTGATCTAAGCTCTCCTGCCTCTCCTTTAGTGCAGTGCCGGATCCAAAACGCCATTGGCGCGAAAGGCTTCTGCGCGGTCACGACACGTGCCACACACACCACAAGGCTTGTCACCACCCTCATAACAACTCCACGTAAGTTCATAAGGCACCTTCAAACGAAGTCCCTCTCCGACCACTTTAGCCTTAGTCCAATTGACAAACGGAGCCTCGATACGTACCTGATTGCCACTTCCCAAATAAATTGCCTGTCCCATTGCATCGTTAAAGGCACTGCTGCAATCCGGATAAGCGTTACCTGCCGCATCATCTGCATGCGCTCCATAATAGATCACTTCACAGTTTTTCGACAGAGCAATGCTCGCTGCACTCGCCAAAAACAAACCATTACGGAAAGGGACATAAGTAGATACCGGCTTGCCGGAAGTTTCCTTTAATTGCTCCGCATAGCTTTCTTTGGGAACTTCTGCATCAGACTGTTCTAATAAAGAACAATCACTGTACGTAAAGATCTTTTGCAGATCTAAAGACAAAAGTTCTATTCCATAATATGCAGCAATGCTGCGTGCTGCTTCCACTTCTTTTTTGTGTTTCTGTCCATAAGAGATCGACAATGCGATCACGTTTTCTTTACCATATTTTTCGATTGCAAGCCCCAGACAGGTTGTACTGTCTACGCCGCCGCTAAATAAAACCATTGCTTTGCTCATAACACTCTTTCCTTCCTATCATGTCAAGCCTAAAGTTTTTATTATAGGCCTTTTATTGATTTTCTACTGCTTTCTCTATGACAAAAGTCTCATCTGTAAGCTCTGATCTTCCTGAAACTGTCCACGAAGTGTAAAGGTCTTCGTCGTCGCTGCATTCTTTTTGATTCCCCTGGCTGTCATGCAGCTATGTGTACCCTCGATCACAACCGCCACATCTTCACTTTCCAAGATCTCCTGCATAATATCTGCAATATCCGTACCAATGCGTTCCTGCAGCTGCAAACGTTTGGACACCATATCTGCAATGCGGGCAATTTTACTCAGACCAATAACTTTTCCATTTGGTACATATGCCACCGTTACTTTCATATCATACATC
>ERZ827496.3246-NODE-3246-length-14475-cov-4.101664_pt1 | contig 14475 bp, 11 predicted proteins | sample MGYA00519769_ERZ827496 | MGnify/ENA primary metagenome ERZ827496 (study PRJEB31778, sample SAMEA3449327) | human gut metagenome | biome: human gut; feature: human-associated habitat; material: faeces | place: United Kingdom | collected 2010/2012 ...
TTCCATCATCATCTGTGGATGTTTCACGTGAAACATTTACTTTATAATCACTGCCTTGATAGTTCACCTTAAGACTTGCAAGGTTATTTACAGATACATAACTTACTGTCATATCCCAGAAATCTTCCTCTGATTTGTCAGTAAGTGCAGACAAAGTGTCTTCTGACATAGTGTAAACTTCGCTGCTGTCATTTACCATAACATATCTATTACTGTCGTCTGCTTTATTTCCCACCAAAATTGTGAGCTGTTTATCTACCGTCTTGGATTGTTCTGCATCTGTAGATGTTTCCTTTACCTCTTCGGTTTCTTCATCAGTAGATTTGCTTACTGTTTCATCAGATTCTATATTTGTTGCCTCAGTTGAATCCTGCTCAACATCATCACCAGTTTCTTCTGCAGATGGAGTAGCTTCGTCCGCTGTCTCACTGGTATCTTCGCTATCATCAGTAACTTCCTCCTGATAGTCTACAGTAATTGTTGCATACGGTTTATCCAGACCATATTTACTCTTATCTTCGCACTTGTAGTCCGCAAGTGAGTTATATGCCATACTTCCAAATGAGGATACCAGAGAGCTTACTGTGGCTGAATCTGCTTTTTCTTCATCACCATCACCTTTGACTGACCATACGCTTGTATCTGCATTCTTTGTCAGTTTATAAGATTTATCTCCATCTACAGAGATTTTTGTAATGGTGTCTGTACTGGAGATTGCTGGAAAATCTTCCATTTGCGCGTATTCATTAAGAGTTTTGGTAAACGGTTCTACACAAGACGAATCTACCAGATACACAGTTTTGTCATCATCATCTTTTTTTATATAATACTGACTGGTGGATGAATTTTCATCTCCTACATATAATGTAGTTGTTGTATCATCGCCGTCTTCATCATCAGGTTTTGTTACAATCTTAATGGTATTTGACGGAGAATCCAGACCATATTCCGCAAGGTCATCAACATCATCCAGAACTCTATCTGATTCTATGGATGCAACGGCAGATGCTGCGCTGTCCAGAGTACTTTGATTTACCGGAAAATCTGTTTCGTCTTTTTTTACCCAGCTGTCATTGTCTTTTTCAAAAGTTGTCTCCGTATCATCAACCATAAAATTCAGAGATTTAATATTATCTGTTGATGCAGTAAATACAGTTGTACTCTCTTCGGCTTCTTCCTTCGACTCCTCTTTTTCCTGATGGGCTACGTAGGTTTTTACACCCGCGTAAGCCCCACAGCAAACACCGAGAACCACAACTGCAAGAATCATTTTTACAGTTTTATTCTTCATTTAAGCTTTTCTCCTCTTCATCCAGACTACAAATCCTACAACCAGGAAGAATCCAGGGATCAGACCGATGGTGCAGATCTTCCAGAATGCAGCGTCATAATCTGTAAGTGTCAGATAAGATACAGACAGGCTCTTGGATGGAATAGATACTGTTGCGCTGTCTTCTGTATCTGTCATCCACTTCAGGGATTCGATGATCAGCTTTTCGTTACCGCCGGATACCGTCTGGTTTACCTGTGATTCCATCAGATTGGAAGTTGAATAGTAAACGATCTGAGTTTCTTTATCATTGTCCAGAGTTTCTGTAATACTTACTCCCAGATCAAACGGACCTTCTTCATCTCCGTCTTCTTTCTCTAATGTTTCACTGTTCAGATCTGTTTTGGAATATGCCTGGTCTGATGTTGTAAGAATGCTATTGATGGTTACAGTATCTCTTACATCATCCATTTTCTTGATTCCCTGCGCATATGGTGCAAGTACATAATAGCCGCCTGAAGCAGTCTCAGAGCTTGCATCTGTGCTGTTGATAGTAGGAACCAGATAATATGGCATCTGCATTGCATAATGCTGATTGTCACCCTCAAATACGATTCCGCTGACTCTCTGAACGCCATAGTTCTCCAGAACTGCGTCAAAGTTTGGCAGGTCTTCTGTTGTGTAATCAGAGAAGATCATTGCTTTTCCACCGTTTTCAAGATATTCGATGATAGCATTCTTTTCATCCTCGGAAATATCTGTGGATGGGGAATCGATGAACAGGCAGTCTGCATCATCCGGAACGCTTCCCTCTGTAAGGAGATTCAGAGACTGAATGTCCATGTTTGCTTTCTCGATATCTTCTTTGATGGTAGAATCCATCTCTTTCTCGCCATGTCCCTCAAGTGTATACAGGATTGGGAGATTTTCTGATGTTACATATCCGATTGCACTTGTGATCTGACCCTCGCCATCGAAACCGGTGGTCTGATAGCTGTAGGTCTGGTAATCCATTGTGCTTTCGTAAATATTATTGTAGTCAATAACTTTATTTCTGTCTCCGCATACAACGATCAGGCTGTTTGCAGAAATATCATCGCTTGTATATTGAGTTACAAATTTAGGATTTACTACAGGGTCTTTCCGCTCTACTTTAATATGTTTGGATGCATCTTCATATCGCTTAAGCAGATTTGTAATATTTTCATCCTCTGATCCGCTCTGTGCGATCTGATAAATCGTTACATCTTTGTCCAGATCTTTCAGCATTGCTTTCGTATCATCACCGATACTGTAAAGCTTCTGACTGCTGATATCAATTTCTGAATATTTGGATGGAATCGTGCTTACGATCATATTGATCACTACTACTACTGCAATAAATATCACCGACATTACCATTGTATAGGATCCGTTTTTGATATGTTTCTTGCTGATAGTACCAATCAGTTTCTTTTTATCAAATTTCTTATGGTTATTGTTTTTCATCTTTTCTTTCAGTTTCATTTTCTTTCACCTCCCTACTAATTCCAGCGTCTCTTCAGAATAGACTGTGTTGTAAGGAACAAGCATACAGCGATCACTGAAAGAAAATATACAATTCCTTTTATATCAAAAATGTTACTTGTAAAATTATCGAAATGTCCGCTCAGATTAAACACATCGAGTACTTTCTGGATTCCTCCTTCAAAAATGCTGGATTTCACAACGTAAACAATGATCAGTGCTACCTCTCCAATCACACCAATTACTGCTGAAATCAAAACATTTTTGATCATTGTATAGATAATAATGGCTGCTGCCAGAATCAATAATCCGAATGTCACACATGTGGACATTGATGTCTGGGAGAAAAATGAAGAAATACCATTCATCATATAGAAAGCAAATAAGAGAACAAAAGTAAGTACTGCTGCAATCACCTGGCTCTCAGTTAGAGCTGACATAAATACACCGATCGCAATATTTGCACATCCAAGAAGAAAGAAGCCCAGAACTGCTGTATAAGCAGATGTAAAAGCTACTGTACCGAACTTGGACATGATCAGCGGATAAGTGCACATAACTGCCATAGGAATGGCAAATACCGTTATCAGTGCAAGATATTTACCGATTACAATACCACCAACGGAAACAGGTGCTGTTAAAAGCAGCTGATCTGTTTTCTGCTTTCTCTCTTCTGCAAGTACACGCATGGTCAGGATTGGTACTCCTATCAGAAACACAAAGGTAATAGCATTTAAAGTATACTCAAATTTCGGATATGCTACTGAGAGCTGATATGCTGAAAAATAAATACCTGCCAGTACAAGGATAAAAAAGATAAATAAATATCCTACCATGGATGTCAGGTAGCTCTTCAGCTCTCTTTTATATATAGCTGTCATGGTTATTTTTCTCCCCCTTTATCATTATTCTGTTGTTCTGGTTTTTCTGCCGCTGTCTGTTTCACGTTTTTTTCTTCTGTCTCAGCATCTTTATTTTCAAGTGTATCCTGTGCTGTTTCTGCTGATCCCGGTTTATCAGATTCAGTGAGTTCAAGGAAGATTTCCTCAAGGGATACTTTCTTGGACTTCATCTCATAAATCGGACTGTTGATTTCTGCCATCTTATAGAATACTTTTTCTCTGATATCATTCTGCTCTTCCGTAGAAACTTTCGCGCTCCAGAGGTTCTGTTTTTCATCTTTTTCAATAGTCACACTATTGACACCCTCAATATCCTCGAGAGCCTGTTTAATCTGTGACTGCTCTCCTTTAATGAGCATTTCCAGAGTATTGGAACCTTCTGCCAGCTTTCCAAGATTCTCAGGTGTATCGCTGGCTACCAGTTTTCCGTGAGAAATGATCAGTACATAGTCACATACAGCGCTTACTTCAGAAAGTATATGTGAACTGAGGATAACTGTATGTTTCTTTTTTAAGTCTTTAATTAATGTTCGGATTTCAATAATCTGTTTCGGATCGAGTCCTACAGTCGGCTCATCCAGAATAATCACTTCCGGATATCCCATGATTGCCTCTGCAAGTCCGACTCTCTGTCTGTAACCTTTTGACAGATTCTTTATCAGACGGTTTCGCATATCGGAAATCTTTACCATGTCCATGACTTCTTCAATCATGTTTGCTTTTTGGTCTTTTGGAATTTTTTTAAGATCTGCTACAAACTTCATGTACTCCAGAACAGTCATATCAAAATAGACCGGCGGCTGTTCCGGCAGATAACCAATACATTTCTTTGCTGCTTCCGGTTCTTCAAGGATATCATGTCCGTCAATCTTAACAGTTCCTTCTGTGGATGCGATGTATCCTGTTATCATGTTCATTGTGGTGGATTTTCCAGCGCCGTTTGGTCCAAGAAATCCATAAATTTTGCCTTTCTCTATTTTAAAGGAAAGGTGGTCAACTGCCGTATGGTCACCATATCGTTTGACCAGATTGTTTACTTCAATCAATGTGTTCTCCTCCTTTTAATTTTCGCCAAAAAATATAGAAAATGTCCCCAAGTGAAACAGAGAATGGGGGAACCCGAGGACATCTCTATAAAAATAGTTTATGATGAAGTTGTGATGAAATTAGGATAAAAGTGTGATTATTCTGTGATGTTTGTGTGAGAAAAAAATAGCCACCCCGGAATCCGGCATGTTTATACCGAAATTTTTCATGGGGCAGCTACTGTTTTATTGTTGATTTTCGTAACTATTCAGCAGTCAACTGTAAAGATACTGAACAGTTACAACTTTTTCTATGATAATGGTTCTTTTAATGGTGTTCCTGCTTTACGCGGGTACTTTCCTGGTGTGGGTTTCTTCTTATCTATGATGACAAGTGATCGATCAATCTCGGAATCCGGGAGCTTAAAGTATGTGATATCTTTCACCTGACCACCAAGGATTTTGATTGCTTTTTCTGCTTCTTTTGCTTCTTCCTGTACAGTTCCTGATTTATAGGAAATGAATGTTCCACCTGTTTTTACATAAGGAAGACAATATTCTGACAGGGTTGCAAGGTTTGATACTGCTCTGGATACGCAAAGATCGTATTTCTCACGGTATTCTTTGTTCTTTGCATACTCTTCCGCTCTTCCGTGTATGGCCTTGATTCCCTCTAACCCTAGAATCTGGAAGCTTTCTTCAAGAAAGTTTACTCTCTTCTTCAGTGAATCCAGAAGGCATGCTTCCAAGTGTGGAAATGCAATTTTTAATGGAACTCCCGGAAATCCGGCACCTGTGCCGATGTCCATGAGTGTTTTTACTTTTGTCATATCGACTGCTTTTACACAGGCAAGGCTGTCCAGAAAGTGCTTTGTAAGTACCTCCTCGAATTCTGTGATTCCTGTCAGGTTCATAACTTTATTCTTCTCTACCAGAAATTCATAGAACTGGATGAATTGTTTTTTCTGCTTTTCGCTTAATTCTATGCCCAGTTCTCTGCATCCATTTTCCAGTGTTGACAGATTATATGGCATGTCACTTTTTCTCCTTTTTATTTGCTGTTTTCTGTTAGTTCTATATTCCTATTATCTGCGCTTGTTATTATCTTTTCTTCGCCTTTTATTACCATTATATTATACCGGTTTCTTTTACAGTTTTTTGCTATTTTTCTCTGTTTTTTGCCGCTATGTTTTATATTTCCTCTTTGTTTTGTATTCTTTTATTGCTGTTTTTAGTACGATATATAGTCCTATTTTTACATTTTAAGTTCTATATATTGTACTTATTGTCATTTTAAGGTACTTTATATGGTATTTTCTCTCATTTTGTGCTTGAAAGATAAACCAACAGAACAGATATATCTGCCGGGGAAACTCCGGAAATACGGGAAGCCTGACCAATTGAAATCGGTCTATATAATTCCAGTTTCTGTCGTGCCTCAATTCTTAAACTTCCTACTTTTTCGTAGTCAATATCTGCAGGAATTTTTTTAGCTTCCAGCTTCTTAAACTGTTCTACCTGCTTTAACTGTCTGCGGATATAACCATCGTACTTAATGTTAATATTTACCTGTTCCTGCACATCCCATGGAAGTTCCTGGCGATCTTTATCGATCGGTGCAATTGCTTCATAGGAAAGTTCCGGACGGCGGATCAGCTCTGCAAGTGTTGTTCCTGATTTCAGCAGTGTACTTCCGTATTTCTCCAGAAGATCCTGAACCTCTTTACTTGTGCCTATATGTGTATGCTCAATTCGTTCGATTTCTTTTGCGATCTCATCTTCTTTTGTAAGGACTTTCTGGTACTCTTCTTCGCTGATGAGGCCTACCTGATAACCTTTCTTACGAAGTCTCAGATCTGCATTATCCTGACGGAGAAGAAGTCTGTATTCAGCCCTGCTGGTCATCATACGATATGGTTCATGATTCTCTTTTGTTACAAGATCATCAATAAGAACGCCGATATATGCCTCTGAACGGTCCAGAATCAGTTGTTCCTGTCCTTTCACTTCCATGGCCGCATTAATTCCCGCGATCAGCCCCTGTGCTGCTGCTTCCTCATATCCGGAACTTCCGTTAAACTGACCACCGCTGAACAACCCTTTGATCTTCTTAAATTCCAGTGTCGGATATAACTGGCGCGGATTAATACAGTCGTATTCAATGGCATATGCATTCTTTACGATTTTCGCATGTTCCAAGCCTGGCACAGAGTGATACATTTCTTCCTGTACGTCCTCCGGGAGAGAACTGGACATTCCGCCGATGTACATTTCATTTGTATAAAGTCCCTCTGGCTCGATAAATACCTGATGTCGGTCTTTATCTGCGAAACGGACTACTTTATCCTCGATAGACGGACAGTAACGCGGGCCTGTCCCCTCGATCATACCAGAATATAATGGAGAACGGTCAAGGTTTGCACGGATAATTTCGTGTGTTTTTTCGTTTGTGTAGGTTAACCAGCAGGACTTCTGTTCGATCTGAACGTCTTCTGGGTTGGTTGAGAATGAGAATGGTACAACTCTCTCATCGCCAAACTGCTCTTCCATTTTGCTGTAATCAATAGTATTTCCTGCAATACGGGCCGGAGTTCCTGTTTTGAAACGGAACATTTCGATTCCCAGTTCTTTCAGGGAATCTGTAAGATAGTTCGCTGCCTGGAGGCCGTTCGGACCTGTATAATTGCTCACATCACCATAAATACATCTTGCTTTCAGATAAGTTCCCGTGCAAAGGACTACCGCTTTACAGTTATAAATGGCACCTGAATAGGTTTTTACACCTGTGATCTTACCGTCTTCAACAAGAAGTTTCGTTACCTCCCCCTGTTTAATAGTAAGATTCGGGGTGTTTTCCAGTGTTTTTCTCATTTCAGTACTGTAGGCCTGTTTATCTGCCTGGGCACGAAGGGAATGGACTGCAGGACCTTTGGAGCAGTTAAGCATTTTTGACTGAATAAAGGTCTTGTCGATGTTCTTTCCCATTTCGCCGCCAAGGGCATCCAGTTCTCTTACCAGATGACCTTTGGAGCTGCCGCCTACGTTCGGGTTACATGGCATTAATGCAATGCTGTCTACACTTACAGTGAACATAATCGTATTCAGACCGAGACGCGCACCTGCAAGGGCTGCCTCACAACCGGCATGGCCGGCGCCGACTACGACGATATCATAATCTTCTACTAAAGTCTTCATTTTTTCTCCTCTTGTTCTATTATACAATCTATTTATCTGAAAAATCGCCGCGGACAATTTTTTCTTTATTATTTGCCCATACAGAACTTACTGAATATCTCATTTACCAGATCTTCTCCGACAGACTCTCCAAGAATCTTTCCCAGATTCTCATATGCGTTCATCAGATCAATGGAAAAGAAGTCCTCCGGCATTCCCATTTCAATACTGTTTCTGACCAAATCAAGACTCTTATCTGCTTCTTCCAGCGCAGCTTTATGGCGGGCGTTTGTTATATATACTTCATCATTAAACGACAGATCGCCGCCAAAAAACATTTCTTTGATCTGTTCTTCCAGCTCTGCAATTCCTTTTTCTTCTTTTGCAGAAATCGGAATAACCGGATGTCCTGTTTTTTCTTTCAGAAGTTCCGGCTGGATCACTGGTGTAAGGTCAGTTTTATTATACAGGATAATCGCCTTTTTTCCAGTAAGCATGGTCATAATTTCTTCGTCATTTTCGTCAAGCGGTACAGAAGAATCTACCACATAAAGGATCAGATCTGCATTCTGTGCCATTTCTCTGGCTCTGTCTACTCCAATCTTCTCTACAATGTCTTTAGTCTCACGGATTCCAGCTGTATCAATGATCTTCAGGGAGATACCGTGGAGTGTGATGTATTCTTCCAGGATGTCTCTGGTTGTTCCTGCGATATCTGTTACAATGGCACGATTTTCTCCGATCAGAAGATTCAGCAGGGATGATTTTCCGGCATTTGGTTTTCCAAGGATGACCGTCTGAATTCCCTCCTGGATCATCTTTCCGTCGGAGGAAGTTTTCAACAGTCGTTTCACTTCTTTTTGCTCGTTATCCACAACTTCCAGAAGCTGTTGGGGATATCCGTCCAGACTGATGTGTTCCGGGTCGTCAAGTGCCGATTCAATATAGGCAATATGGTAAATCAGTTTCTCTCTGATTTCGCGGATTGCTTTCTGCACAGAACCTCTGAGTTGATCCATGGAGCTTCGCAGAGCGTATTCGCTCTTTGCATGAATGACATCCATGACTGCTTCTGCCTGGGACAGATCCATTCGACCATTCAAAAATGCACGTTTGGTAAATTCTCCTGGTTCCGCTATCTGCGCTCCGTTCTTCAATACAGTTTCGAGAACTCTGCGCATAGCGTATACTCCGCCGTGGCAGTCGATCTCTACAGTGTCCTCTCCTGTAAATGTTTTCGGTGCATGCATGATCATGACCAGAACCTCATCAATCAGTTCCTCTCCATCATAAATATATCCATAGTGGATGGTATGAGTCGGAACTTCTTTTATATTTTTCTTCCCGCCTTTAGATCTGTAAACGCGGGAAATCACATCCATGGCGTTCTCTCCGCTGATACGGACAATTCCGATTCCAGATGCGCTCATGGCTGTGGAAATTGCTGCAATTGTTGTTTCCATTTTTTCCTCCTCACTATTTCTCAATAACTTAAGTTCAATTTTAGAAAGCTGTATCTATTCAGTCTGTATTTTTATGTAAATAACAGGAATATTACAGATCAGGTCTGTATTTTTCTTTGTAATATCCCTGTTATATACATAAATATTTCTCTTCTGCTGCTTGTTTTTTTGTTCAATTTCTGTTTTATCCCACTATTTTAGGTTCAATTTTTTTGTATTTAGTTCAATCTATTTTTTGTATTTCATCAGGAGATGTTGAACTTTTTTATAACCATAAAATATCCTTTTCTGTTTCCTGTATTTTCAGTCAAGCGGATATTCCCAATTGAAACAGGAGACTTACTTGATTTGGTTAAGCTCTGCACATTTTATCAAAAAATGCTCAAAAAAGACATCTCTTACACTATAATTCCCCTAATATGACAGGAAATTTCGTCTCAATTCTCATTTTTATTATATTAACATTATTATGTTAATATAAAAAATGTTATCCCAAGTAAAAGTCCACACGCAAAGTTACGTGTTATTCACGCTTTCACCTAGAATAACATTCTTTTTTATCTTACGCTATTAATTTCTTTTTAATTTAACCACTACATGGCGGTATGGCTCTTCACCCTCGCTTACTGTCTCAACAAATTTATTTCCCTGGAGAGCAGAATGAATAATTCTTCTCTCATAAGGATTCATTGGCTCAAGAATAACCGGTTTACGGGTCTTTTTTACTTTATAAGCGATACCTCTTGCAAGGTTCTCCAGTGTTTCTTTACGGCGTTTGCGGTAATCTTCGGTATCAAGTTTTACACGGATGTAATTTGATTTTCCTTTGTTTACTACAAGGCTTGTCAGATACTGAAGAGAATCAAGAGTCTGACCTCTCTTACCAATGAGGATACCCATATCCTCACCTTCAAAATCAACTTCCAGACTTCCGTCTGTTGTGTTGTATTCGGATGTGATCTCTACTTCTCCCAGATTCATGGAAGCAAATACATCACGCAGGAATTCCTTTGCTCTGTTCTCTACTTCTTTGATCTCTTCCGGATCAGTGATGATCTCTACCGGCTTCGCTGGTTTTACAGGTTTTGCCGCTTTTTCTCTGGTCTGTTTTGACTCTTTGTAATCTTTCTTTGGCTCTCTTGGCTGTTTTTCCTTGGCAGCTTTCTCCTTTGCAGGCTTCGGCTGTCTTGGTTTCTCAGAAACAGACTTTGTTTCTTTCTTTTCCTGTTTTACAGGTTCCGGTTTCTTCTCTTCTTTTACAGGAACTTCTTCCTTAAAAGAATCAAGCTTCACTGTCTCTACAATTTCTTTCATTTCCTGCTCTTCAGAAACCGGTTCAACTTTGCGAACCTTGATAATTGCAGGCTTACTTCCGATTCCAAAGAATCCGTTGCTGCCTTCTGTTATTACCTGAATGTCAAGCTGGTCACTGGATACGCCAAGCTCGATACATGCTTTTGTGATTGCTTCACTCTTTGTTTTCGCTGAAAACTGGATATAATCCTCCATGCCAACCCCTCCGTTCCTGACTACTTCTTCTTATTACGCTCATCAAATGCTTTAACCATATTAGCTTTTGCAGTGATACTGCCTGGTTTTGCATTGGAAGCGTTTTTGTAAGATTCTTCGACTTTCTTCGCTCTTGTCTCGACATCAGTATTGCTCATGCCTTTTTCAATTTTGTTGATATTTTTGGCACTCTGATGAGCCTGATTAGTGATCTTCTGAGGTGGAAGTCCCGCTTTTTCACGTTTCTTCTCCATCTTCTTCATATTCTCATTGATCAGATCTTCAATCTGGATCTTATCCATGTGTTTGTTGATGATAAGCTGCTGTACACTTCTTACTGCTGCACTTGCAACCCAGTAAATACCAAGACCTACAGGGAATGTGAAACAAAATACAGCTGACATCAGCGGCATTACTGTATTCATGGTCTTCATGGAATTCATCATTGCATCCTGCTGTGAATCTCCGTTACCCTGCTGTCCTGCCTGAGGCATCAACTTTAAATTGATCATCTGTGTAGCCCATGCAAGGATCGGGATCAGGATTGCAGCAATTGCAATAAGAATAGATCCGCCGACAAAAGCGGCTTTAATATAAGTCAGTGGCTGATCAGCGATGTTCAGACCAAAGAAGTTCTGCACATGTGAAATCTCTTTTGCTGTACTGTTCAGTGTATCAGTAAAACCTGAAAACTGGCTTGTCTCAGCAAGAGTTTTCCACTGTGATGGTGACAATGCATATAAGAAATCTGTTACAGAATTACTTGTAGCATTGTTTCCATCTAAAACAAGACGAACTCTGGTCATGTTGTTATCTGTGATAAACTGCTGCAGGATATCTGTGTATCCGTTTACAGCTAGCAGGTTGTCAACTACACCAGTAAAAATGTTCTTTACACTTCCAACGTAAGCAGGAATCCGGTAGATAACCTGATACAGAGCAAACAGAATAGGCATCTGAATGGCTAACTGTACACAGCTACCGGTTGGAGAAACACCATATTTCTGATAAACAGCCTGGGTTTCTTCGTTCATTTTCATCATGGAAGCCTGATCCTTTTTACCCTGATATTTCTTCTGGATCTTCTGGATCTCAGGCTGCATGATCGCGCTTAACTTGGAGAATTTCTGCTGCTTGATCTGCAGCGGTGTCATAAAGGCAAAGATAAGAATACTGAAGATAATGATACAAAGACCAATGTTCTGGATTCCGAACAGGCCGTCAAGCATCTTATATATGCCATCCATGATCCATCCCATCACAGACGCGATCTGTCCGATAATAGGAGTTCCGGTTTTTGTTGCTAAAAACAGTTCCAAATTCATTTCCTCCTAGACTTCTTATTCAATTGTAAAAGTCCGGTAACTATTCTTTCGTCCACTAACTGCGGAGGTACTGAACAGTTACAAATTCCGATAACTGCTCTGCCCGGGAAAAGGCTGAACAGTCACAAAATAATTCATGGCACAGGGTCATAGCCTCCGTGGGAAAAAGGATTGCATCGCAATATCCTCCATGCCGCAAGAAGACTGCCCTTAAATGCGCCATATTTTTCGATTGCTTCCAAACCATATTGAGAACATGTGGGAATATAAGGACATTTCGTTCTCTTCATCGGCGATATATATTTTTGATAGAGCCTTATCATCTTAATCAGAAATTTCTTTATCATGTTCATTCCCTGTTATATGATGCTTTCTTGCAAGATGCAGAAAAGCACTCTCTATCTCGTGAAAGCTCTTGCCCTTGGCTGCGGCTCTCGCTACTACTACAATATCAAGGTTACTGTCAAAATCTGTTTCGTTGAGACGATAGCTTTCTCTGATCAATCTGGTGAGTCTGTGGCGAACCACACTATTCCCTACTTTTTTGCTTACTGATATTCCCAGACGATTCTTCATGTGCTGATTCTTCAGCACGTACATCACCAGAAGCCGATTTGCGTACGATGTTCCGTTCTGATATACAACTTTAAAATCTTGATTTTTCTTTAAGGACTCTGATCTGATCAAACGAATCCTCCTTAATTAGATTCCGCCTGCGCGGATATTTCTCCGGATAGAAGAAAAGACCACATAAATGCGGTCTTGCAGCTTATGCTGATAACTGTTTTCTTCCTTTTAATCTTCTTGCAGCTAATACTTTACGTCCGCCCTTTGTGCTCATGCGAGCTCTGAAGCCGTGAACTTTAGCTCTGGATCTCTTTTTTGGCTGAAATGTCATCTTCATAGGTAAAGCACCTCCTTTATCTATTTTAATAATTGTTATGAAATAACTTATCATTCAGAACATCGTTTCAATTATATAAATAAACCTCCTTTTCGTCAAGTAAAAATTGCAAAAAACCCGATAAAATCAAGGGTTCTATAAAATACCCCCACCTTACGGTATTTATTTTTTTCTCTTATGTGGAAAGCGCTTATGGTTTACGTAACATTATCCACATTTTGTGGATAACTTGTGGATAACTTGTGGATTGCCCGGAAATCTATCCACTTTTTCGGAGGGTTTGTTCACATCGTTTTCAAAAAAACCCTTTATTTGCGGTATTTTTAAGGTGGATTTTTTTATACACATAATTCTTCCACATTTTCCACCAATTCTCGACTTATGGAAACCTCCAGGACTCTTATCCACAATAATCCACCCTAATCCACAGTAATTTCCCCACATTATCCACATTCTTTTCCCCAAAATCTCAAGGATTTTCCATTGCGAAAACCCCATTTTCATTGTAATATATAAAAGGATATCTATCTCCAGTCGCAGACTGGGGTTATTATAATACTCATGGGAGGAAAAAATGGACGCTGTTATTGAAAAATGGGAGGAGATCCTGCAAACTGTCAAATCTGAATATGAGGTGACTGATGTCCCTTTTAATACCTGGCTCAAGCCGCTGAAAGTTTATGAGGTTGACGGAAAGCTGATAACAGTGGTTGTTCCCTCTGAACAGGCAGCGATCGGAGTCAATTACATCAGTAAACGCTACAAAATACCCCTCCAGGTTACTATCTGTGTACTGACGGGCATGGAAGAATGCGAGGTTCGCTTCGTTCTGGAAAAAGATCTCCCCAAAAAAACAGAAAAAAACACTTCTTATGATAAACAGGTTCAGGATACACGTTACGAAGAGGCGCATTTAAATCCAAAATACACCTTCGACACCTTCGTTGTAGGAAGTAATAACAAATTCGCCCAGGCCGCAGCTCTTGCAGTTGCCGAATCACCGGGAGATACCTACAATCCACTGTTTATCTATGGCGGAGCCGGTCTTGGTAAGACGCATCTTATGCATTCCATCGCTCATTTCATTCTGGAACACGACGAAAACAGCCGTGTTTTGTATGTAACCAGTGAGGAATTTACCAACGAGCTGATCGAAACCATCCGAAACGGAAATAACACGGCAATGAGCAAATTCCGTGAAAAATACAGAAATATCGACGTTCTTCTTGTCGATGATATTCAGTTTATTATAGGAAAAGAATCCACACAGGAAGAATTTTTCCATACATTTAACAGTCTTCACAGTGCCAAAAAACAGATCATCATATCTTCCGATAAACCTCCGAAAGATATGGAAATCCTGGAAGAACGTTTCCGTTCCCGGTTCGATTGGGGTC